>FPIC01058545.1_pt1 | contig 37522 bp, 61 predicted proteins | sample 1504481 | NCBI WGS metagenome assembly FPIC01 (sample SAMEA4475357, study PRJEB15587) | soil metagenome | biome: Soil; feature: Field | place: India | collected 2015-03-11 | depth 0 m
AAACCAGCATTAAAAATCATCGTTGAAAATAAAAAGCAAAAAGAAACTTGCTATAATTGTCTTAAAAAGTATTTAGCTTAAGGTTCAAACATAACTTGAATGACTTTTCCAACAATACGGGCATTTTCATCCGTGATGAATATTGGATCATACTTAGGATTATCCGGATATAAAATCACTTGCCCGTTATCTGTTTTCCTTACTCGTTTTAAGGTAGCTTCATATCCATCCACATTTACAACTGCAATTTCTCCATTTTCTACGTGGTCTGTAACCTTCACAACAACTCTATCACCTTCAAAAATTCTACTACCAATCATTGAATCGCCTTTTACCTTTAATATGAAAACATCTTTTTCTTTTACGTTCCACAGATTTGGGATTTTAGTCCATTCTTCAACATGCTCGTCTGCACAAATAGGATTACCTGCAGCTATATAACCAAGTACAGGTACCCTTAAAATATTATGGTTATTCGTTGGAGAATATCTAAGCAAGTCTGTTGGGTCGATATTTCTATCAATATAATCCTTAATAATAAAGTTGAGAAATTTAATTTTCTCTTCAAAAGTTAAATGGTCATAAATTTGATACATAACATTTTCTTGATTTAATAACTTTTCTAGTTCTTCTGGATCCTCAAGGTTACCTTCGTTTATCATAATTGTTTTGTATTCTTCTTTAAGTAAACCATCCTCATTAGTTACAGAATTAATAAAGAAGTCTGCTGCATTCTCTAATAATTCGTTTAGATCTCCATAGTCTTCTATAGCTTGAATAGTCTCTGGGAGTAATTCTGAACGGACTGATGCTGAAATGTGACCAGCCTTTTCCATTAATTCGTCATATGAAACACCTAAAGGTTCATGAAGTTTCTTTAATATTTCTGGAGAAGGTATTCCACGCTTGCCATTTTCTATTTGAGAAAGATAAGCGTTGGAAACTCCAGATAATTTCTCGAGGCTTCGAATTGAAAGCTTTCTATCTAACCTCAGATTTTTAAAGTAGTCTCCAAACTCTTTTTGGGGGTTGTTCATAAAAAATTCACCTCACGATATTATTATAAAGCAAAGTATTAACTAATGTTATCGTTTAGTATAATTTTTTTATAATTAATGCTTGCAATAGTTACCAGTACGTGTTAAATTTACCTTAGTAAGCGGTAACAAAAGCAAGCAGATAGGAGGGGTGGACGTTGAAGGTAAATTTGAAAGACCCTTATACTTTCAAGAAAATACTTATTATTAAGGGATATTCACAAAGGAAATTAGCTAAAGCGATTGATTTATCTACACCTTATTTAAATCAAATTGTTAATGGCGAAAGAAACCCAAGTGCTGAAGTCGCTAAGAAGATCGTTGATAAGTTAGAAATGAAATTTGAAGATATTTTTTTTATTGATGATGCTTGCAAAAGTTATCAAGATTAAGGGGACAATAAAATGGGAGAGAAAAAACTCGCTGAACCATCAGAAGAAACAAAAATAAATATACTTACATTCTTTTTAAAAACAGCTGTACCAAGAGTTATTGCTGCACAGAAGGAAACCAATAAAAAATCTTCTTGAGAGAGGAGTGATTAACGTGGAAGAAACAAAAAAAGCAGAACGCATTGTCTTGGAAACATTTGAAGTTAGAGAAGGTTGTACTTTAAAGGATTATGAAATAAAAAGCATAAAAAATGACATGGAATATTCCATCAAAGTTATTAATGAAGGTCTGGAAGAAGGTCGAGACAGGCACTTCGATAGCTTTATCCTGTCCTATGAAAAGGAATTAGTCGGAATGAGAACCGTTTGTTCACATATTGGGATATCAGTTAGGACACCTTGGATTCAAATTTAAAAGCCTTCACCGGCTTTCTCTTTTTACCTCTTTGGCGAAACTTGATGAACGATATTAGGAATAAAAAAATAATAGATTCATAGGGGGATGTTAGATTGAACCAGATAACTAAGATATTCAATTTTGACGGAAATCAGGTAAGAACAGTCCTATTAAACAACGAACCTTGGTTTGTAGCAAAAGATGTTTGCGAAGTTTTAGAGTTATCGAATCCAACAGTAGCGATTAGTAGAGTTGATGCAGATGAGGTGACTAAGTTCAACTTAGGGGGCTTATCAGGAGAAACCAACATTGTAAATGAAGCAGGTCTTTATACTTTAATTTTAGGAAGCAGAAAACCAGAAGCTAAGCAATTCAAAAGATGGATCACCCACGAAGTACTTCCAACCATTAGGAAAACCGGCGGTTACATTTCAAATGACGAAATGTTCGTAAATACATATTTACCATTTGCAGATGAACATACAAAGTTGATGTTTCGAGCTACTTTAGAAACAGTTAGAAAACAAAACGAACAGATAACTTTAATGCAACCAAAAGCAGAATACTTCGATGCACTTGTAGATCGCAACTTACTAACAAACTTTAGAGACACAGCCAAGGAGATTCAAATCAAAGAAAAAGACTTTATCGCTTGGCTTCTAGAAAATAAATATGTTTACAGAGACCAAAAAGGAAAATTGAAACCATATGCTCAGTACGTTCCGCAATTATTCCAGATGAAGGATTGGGAGCGAAATGGTCGAGCCGACACTCAAACATTAATAACCCCTAAAGGAAAAGAAACGTTCCGATTATTAATTTCAAAGAAGGTGTCTTAAATGGGGGTTGCATTTCTCTTTGTCATTATCGTTGTGTTTTTTGCAGTATACTTTTCAATTTGCAAGCTTAAAGGATGGGTTGAATAACCCCATTCGGGCTTGCCGTAATAGCCAGGAACCTCTCACCCCTATTATTTGTGTTTATTACCCCTTTTAGACACATCCTGGCTATTCCGGTGCGCGCCGAAAATCTTAAGGAGGATTCAAATGAACCGTGAGGAGAAGCGAGTCATTCGCAAACAAATATGTAGATTACTCGAAAATGAGTGTAAAAATTGCGAAAACAAAAGAAGCTACGGTGAAACCCCAGTTCATTGTATTACCGTTTGCCCAGTAGGAATAAAAATGCAGTCTTTATCAAACCAATTGATACAAGACGAAAGAAAAAAGAAGTCCAATGTAAACACATTCAACGAAGGCCCTTGGAGCCAAGAAGAAGAGTTTTATCTTCTAAATCACATGAATTTATTTAAATTGCCTCACCTTTCTAAAAGATTAAACCGAAATTTAACTTCCATATCCCGAAAAGCATATTTTTTGAGGAGAAGATACCCTGAATTACTAGCTGCTCAAGCCAGGAGGGCTAAATAATGATGTATGAAGTTGATTTCTCCATAAAGCTAAATGGAAGCTTTTATAGCATCCACAAGGAATTTATTTTTGCCCAAAGCATTTCTGAATGTCAGGATCACGCAGAAAACATCCTTAATGGATTACCGCATAATCGAAACCATCACGTTCACATATTTATTGAGGCTTAAACATGCCAATTGTCCAAGTGAAAACAAACGTCTTGTTACCCAATTGGTTGCAATCTAGGAGAAGCACGATGAACGATAAGGAATTTAGGTTAGAGGTAATAAATTATCTAAAACGGTACTCCAATTATGACTTAGATAGAATCTCTGAACATGGAGAGTTTGCCGTTTGCACTAGAACTGATGAAGTGAGTTCCAAGAAAGTTAAAAAACGAAGAAAGGAGCAATCCTAATGGCTAAATACAGACAAGTTCACATCGACTTTTGGCAGGATGGTTTTGTATTGGATCTAACTCCAGAAGAAAAATATTTCTACATTTACTTGATGACTAACAGCAAAACAACCCAGTGTGGAATATATGAACTTCCAAAAAGAATCATAGAAACCGAGACTGGTTATAACCGTGAAACGGTAGATAAATTGCTTACAAGGTTCATAGATTACGGAAAAATTTTATTCAATGAGCCTTCAAAAGAAATTATGTTGGTTAATTGGTTGAAATATAACACCACTAAGAGCCCAAAGGTTATTGCTTGCATCAAAAAAGAATTAACCGAGGTAAAGACAAAATCATTTAGAAACCTTGCCCTTTCCTTTCTTCAAGAACAAGGTTACGAGGATGGTGTTTTGTATCGGATGGCAAATAAATCAGAAATCCCTAGAGTTCTTGCTGTAAAGATATTTGAACGAGACGGGAAAAAGTGCAAAAGATGTGGCGCAACTGAAGATTTAACTCTAGATCATATTTTCCCCAGAGCAATGGGAGGTTCCAACGCTGAAACAAATTTAAGAGTCTTATGTAGAAGTTGCAACTCAAAAAGAGCTACAGCAGGACAAGGTTTTTTAGAAGATTTAGCACTTGACGGTCTTACTTTAGATGATTTCGATACCCTATCGAACTCTTTTGATACCCTATCGGTTTTTAAGGGGGAAGAACAAGAACAAGAAGAAGAAAAAGAAGAAGAAAAAGAAGAAGAAAAAGAAAGAGAAGAAGAACAAGAAAAATCCGTTGCCGCCAATATTCAAAATCCATTTGATTTCTATCAACAAAATTTTGGAGTATTAAGTCCTTTTATAGGTGAGGAAATTGGTCACTGGATAGACCAGTTAAATGAAATTGTTGTTATTGAAGCTATGAAAAAGGCTTTAAACAATCAAAAGCCTTGGAACTACGCAATGGCCATTTTAAAAGATTGGCATAAACGTAATATTCGTTCCTTAGCAGATGTACAAGCTGCTGACTTAGAACATGAAAGAAAAAAGCAATCTAAGGGTAATTACCTAAATAAGAAACCAATTCGAACAGAGCATGTTCCAGATTGGTTTCACGAGGTTGAAAATAAGGAACCAGAAAACCCAACTGAAGAAGCTTTAGCTAAAAAACAAGCATTGGAGGAAAGGTTGAAAAAATATCAGAAAGGAGCTGCAAGCAATGAAGAATCAACATCAATCTGAAATCGTAAAAAGACGTGATTTTATAATTACCAAATTAATCTCAGCTAAGTTTTTCGATAAAAGGCATATGGATTTGCTTAATAAAATGACACTGCCAACCTTAGAGCACCATTACATAACATTAAGATGCTTGATAGGCAGGCAACATCAATGATGGAGAAGTTAACGTTAGGTCAATTGTATTACCTTGCCCGCAGGTCTAATTACCGCCACGAAGCCATTATGGAGCTTATCAGGAGGATTTCACAATGAGTACACCTGTTTACATTTATGAATGCCAGGATTGTGTCCTCACTTTTACAGTGGAACAAGCATTTGAGGACCACTCCTGCATATGCTGCCCAGCTTGCCAATCAGATAACATTCAAGATGCCGGAGAAGGAGTGATATTAATTGCCGTTAGAAAGAATTAAAAATGACTTCAATCGAGGAAGAATGTCTATACAAGATATGGAGTGGCTGATCCAGACGGTCGAAACACAAAAAAACGAAATTAACTCTCTCAAAACTAAATCATGGTTTCCTGTATTCGAGGAAAACTTAAAATTTGCTGAGGAGAATGAAAAGCTGAAAAAACAGTTAGCTGGTGTAATTAGTGAACTAGAGACTTTCAAGGCTGCTTACTACTCCTCAAGGTTTGCTGCATCCTCGAAATAATTGAGGAATATGACGACGTAAGGAGTTTGTGAAAAATGGATAAATTAAAAGTTGGTGATATTTTAATTGCTAAAAGTTATTGTGGTTTCCCAGACCATACAACTAAAGATAAAGAATATACCGTTACTAAAGTTGATGAAATTTTTGATGGCAGAACAATGTTTTGGATTGTTGCTGACAACGGAGAAGAACGCTTTCCGATTAGTACAACCTTTAAAAGAAAAGCTAAAGCCGAGTTGTCAGAAGAGGAAATATTAAAAACTTTTGGAGTACCTAAAGTATTGTTTGATGAACTTGATAATGAATCAACTTCACAAAGCTACGAACAGTTTAAAGAACATCTGCGTTCACAAACTCAAAAGTAGGTATGACGCATTCCGTGTAAAAGAAAATCCAATTATTGAATTAGGAGGTAGGAAATTTGGATAAGCTCAAAAGACAACTAGAACATCCTTTTTATAAAGAGTCAGATCAATTTAGAGAAGGCATTAAAATGGCTACATTGAAGAAAGCAGCAGAAAAATATCCGGAACCATTTAATCAATCCAACTGGACAATTAAACAATTGGCTGAACATGCTATGGCAGAAAATTACGACCAGCAAAATTATATTTTTGGTATGTATGAACGCATGCAACAGCTAGAGAAGGAAGTGGAATTTCACAAAACAGAAGCAGAATATTGGAGGTTGAAAGCTGAAAAGATAAAAGACGACATATTAAACGGAGCCAAAGGCTTGATATTTGATAAGCATGCATAATTAAGAATCATTGAGGAGTGATAATTTTGGGAATTTTATTTGATACCGTAATGGCTCAAAAAAGAAAATTCCTCATCGAGAGATTGACAGAAAAGAAAATATTCAAAGCTCAGTCCGGCATCAGCATTTACGATTTAGATTATGAAGAATTGAAATACGAATTGGTATTAGCTTCTTTTAGAGATATAGAATCAGAGAAAGACGATAATAAGTGGTTTTAAGATTAAGAGATTGGAAGTGATCTAGGTTGAATTTAGTAAAGCTATTTGAATTACAAAGTATTTTAGACAATCGGATATTAACCGAAAAGCAAATCACTCCTGAATCAGTGATTCACAAGTTGATACTAGCCCTTGTAGTAGAGTTAGCTGAATTAGCCAATGAATGGCAGGGCTTCAAATTTTGGAAAGTAAACCCACAGCCTAAAGAAAAGATGCTAGAAGAATTTGTAGATGGTGAGCACTTTTTCATTTCATTAGCATTAAAGCTAGGAATCCCTCCACAAGAATACTACACCTATGATTTAGAAATTATGGATGAAACGGAGGATGTCTTTACTGAAATTATTCATCACGTAACTATGTCTAGGTTTGTCCCAGATAAAAAAAGAAAAATAGTTAACCTGACAATGGCCCATGCCTTGTTTCTTAATCTAGCTACTCAACGTCTAGGATTCACCTGGCAACAAATCGAACAAGCCTATCTAGATAAGAATCAAATTAATCATCAACGCCAGGAACAAGGCTACTAGGGGGTATAGATATGAGATATAAATTTAAGCCAACCAATACAAAACTTAAACAACTAGAAATAGAAAACGAAACATTAAAATCGAAACTTCACTCTGTTGAAAGTGAATTAGAAACTTATAAGTCTCTTATTCACATTGGCCAATTGAACGAAATGAAAAACAAGGTGATCCTTGAGCTACTAAGCAAACATCTATAGGAGGGAAATTAAATGATTAATCGGTTAGTCTTAGTCGGTCGTTTAACAAAAGATCCAGAATTAAAATATACACCTAACGGAGTTCCTGTTGCTACGTTTACATTAGCTGTAAATCGTCCATTTTCAAACACTCAAGGAGAAAAAGAAGCCGATTTTTTAAATTGTGTGGTTTGGAGAAAACCAGCTGAAAATGTAGCTAACTTCCTAAAAAAGGGCAGTTTAGCCGGAGTTGATGGAAGAGTTCAAACTAGGTCATATGAAGGTTCTGACGGAAAAAGAGTTTATGTAACAGAGGTGGTTGCCGAGTCTGTTCAATTTTTAGAGCCAAGAAGCAACAATGCGAGCTCATCAGGCGCAAACCAACCTTCACCACCTAATCAAAATCAGAGAGACCCTTTCGCTAACAGCAGCCAAATAAATTTATCGGATGATGATTTACCATTTTGAGAATGGAGTTGACCAATAATGAGAGATTATCTAAATTCGATTGAAAAGAATCAGTTTATGGTGCTCCAATCCGTCCTGCAGCTAATCGAGGGAAAACGAAATGACGGGAAAGATGGTCCCAAAATCAACAAAATACTGGATCAGTGGAAAGAAAGAAACAACATGACCAAAGAAGAACACAAAAACCTTAAAACAGCCGAGACTTTCCTTAAAAAGTTCTTAACCTCTGTATATGGTCGTTTAAGCAAAAAGGAACAAAACCTCATTGATAAAAAGATTATGAAATTTGATTTTAAGTTGGTTGATGATTATACCTTGAAACAAGTTCACCGAGATATATCGGATCGTTTTGTAAATGCAGTAGTCCCAAGAGAGCAGTTTTACATCTGGTGTGAAAAAATCATGACCATTGAATGCAACGGATGCACGAAAAACGGAAACGAATGTGAGTTAAATCAGGTGTTTGAAGATAACTTTGTTCCAGAGAGTGGTTTTGATTGTCAAAATTGTAAATTCGCTTATGTATTGGAGGAATTGAATGATGGCAAACCAAAAGAAGCGTAAAAAAAGGTTAAGTAAAGCTATAGCACGTCGCAGCAGAGTCATAGAGAAAATTAAACTAGACAAAGCTTGGCATCGTTATTGGGTCAAGGTTGGCATTTTAAAAGGATAGGAGATTGATTGATATGAATAAAATCCCGGTAAAACCTAAAAAAGACCACCCTTGGCGCAAACAGAACAACAGCACCATTAACCGTTGGGCAAAAGAAACATCTAACCAAACGAAGGTAAATAACTTTCGGATTGGACAATTAAAAAAATAAGTAGGGGAGAGTAGATGAATCTTGAAAAATACATTAGGGGATTTAAATAATCATTTATTTGCTCAACTCGAACGTTTAAGTGATGAAGATCTAGCCGGTGAAAAATTAACCGAGGAAATTGAACGAGCAAGAGCAGTAACCATTGTAGCTAGTAAAATTATTTCAAACGGATCACTAGTGTTGCAGGCCCAAAAATTTCATACAGAGTTCAAATCAAAAGACTTACAAAAACCTAGAATGTTAGAGGGGTAAGAATGAGAGCACCAATTCATCATTATACCGATGAGCAAACAGCATTTGTTCACGAAAACGTGAAAGGTATAACCCGCAATGAATTAACAGAACTGTTTAATAAACACTTTAACACAACCTTAAAAGTTACTCAGATGGCTGGATTCATGAAAAGAAACGGTTTGACAAATGGAGTGGACGGTCGCTTTGAAAAAGGTCAAAAAGCATGGAATGTAGGTATGAAAGGCATTAACTTTGGTGGAGAAAATGGAAAGAAAACGCAGTTCAAAAAAGGCAACGTACCTAAAAATTACAAACCCGTTGGAACTGAAAGAATAAACGGAGATGATTATGTAGATATAAAAATTGCAGATCCAAACAAATGGAGAGGAAAACACCTGGTCATATGGGAGGCTGCTAATGGTCCGGTACCAGAAGGTCATGCCGTTATCTTCGGAGACGGAAACCGCCGCAACTTTGAACTTAATAATCTCCTACTTGTTTCCCGACAACAACTAGCTGTTCTTAACACAAAACATTTAATCCAGGACAATTCTGAATTGACAAAGACAGGAATTATGGTTGCTGATTTATATCTAAAAATTAGCGAAAAGAGGGAGCACCCAAATGGGAAAGTACAAAACAAGAATAAAAGGTGATACCTTCCGTCCTATATTGGAAGTCTTGAAAGCAAAAAACGGAGTCCCAACAAAAGTTAGTTTTAATGGTCAAGTTTACGCTCTTGTTCATTCTGACTACATTAACGGAAACAAAAATAAAGTAAGGTGATAGCAACAACTTGAAGGTGAGGGAAAGTCGATGGAAAAAGTTAAATTACCATACGGAATCGTTAAAGCCATTGAAAAAATACGAGCTGCAAATGACGATCCACGAACACTTTTTAATTATCCAAGCATTGCGAGCCACGCTCAGAAAAATTTAGATTACAAAACCATTAATACTTACATTAACTCCGGTGAAGAACATTTCAAAAAGTATTTCCAAGCTATATCCTTTGGATACGAGATCGAAAAAACACCAGAATTAGAATTAAAAGAAAGGTACGAGTATTATCTGAAATCAGGGAAGAAAGTATCTGCCAATGCCATTTTAGAAACCTTGGAAGTATTAGGCTTGAAAATAAATGGAATTCGTTAAGCTAATAGAACATCGAGGAATATTACGACACAAGAAAGGAGTCTAACAATTGAAGAAAGAGCCATTTTTATTTTCGTATAACAGACCGTTTTCTGATTGGTTTGAAACTGTAAATGTAGAAATAAATCATGATGATTATTATTACTTCAAAATTGAACGAAGGTTTGGTCCTTCTTGGTGGTTGATTGGTGCTAATCCTAAACAAGAACCTAATTACCATTGGGAATATAAACAAATCGGAGAATTAAGTGACCGTCAATTAAAGCGGTTTATAGAATGGGCTATGAACGAAAGAGGTAGCAAGATAATTGAATATAAAGCGATAAGTTCAGATTTCGACATACTTAAAGAAATGATTAAAGTTATGTCGTAATCCGTGTAGATGTAACCATAGATAAATAAAAAAGGCCAGGATGAACTCCCGACCAAATAACTTATCAAATACCAGTATACCACACCGGGAGGGAATAGGAGTGAGCAATCAATTAGCCTTCAAGCTTCCAGACATTGATACAGCCCAAACCAAACAAGCTGTAGAAGCTGTTTTAGAAAAATATCGTATATACTTATTAACCGTTTCAGAAGAAAAAATCCCAAAAGTAACGGCTACTTATTCATTGGCTCCTCCTAGTTTTTCGAATGAGTTTCATTCCTCAACGGAAGAGGCAGCCATTAGCATGGTCGATCAACAACGAGAACGAGAAAAGTTTGTGGAGTGGGTAAGAAAAGCCATCAACAAACTACATATCAGAGAACGGGAAATGATTATCAAACGTTATTTAGAAGAAGAGGAATTATACGACTATGAGTTATACAACAATTTAGGAATGTCAGAAAGCAAGTACTATCGTTTAAAAGCGAGAGCCTTTTATAAACTGGCTTTTGCTTTGAAAATAGAAGTCTATGAAAATAAAAATGGGAGATAATTGACGGAAAAAAGAAAGAATATCGACAGAGCACATACGGTATTTTAAGGTAATATGATATTAGGAATTATTTTCAAGGTGCGGGAACACCTTCCTTTAGTTCCTGAGAATTTCGACAGTTAGTAGATTCCTTTTGCTCAAAGAACAATGCCAGTGAGTAGCATTGTTCTTTTTTATGTTTCATGCTCTTTTATTTGATATTCCACACCTGTTTTTTGAAAATGAATTGCCTGGTATGCAGTTCATTCCTCCTTACTATGCAGTGATCTCAGCTGCTAAGGTGTTTGGATCGAGACGGTTTGCCATCCGCCGAAATAAGGGATGGCTTATTTTATTTGTAAGAGGTGATTATCGTGAAAATTGCTGATCATTTGTCTAACAAAGAAAAGAAAGAATTAAACAAAATCAAAGAACGCAAAAAGCAGAATCGAAAACCAAAAGCAAAAAAGGAAGAGAAAATCGATTGGCACGACCTTATGGGTTGTAACAACAGAGGATTAGTAAGAGGCAAAGGCGGAGCCTTTAAAAGGAGATAAAGGTTGTTTTTTGTATCCAGCATCACAGGTTGCATTTTTATGCCATCACCTCACCACCTATGGTGCTGCATAGAAAAAATAAAGGAGGTTGTTGTGACGTGGCAGAAATGCGCGAGTCAAACAAGGCTATTGGAAAACTACATGTAGACATTGATTGTTCAGATGCTTTAAAAGGATTGAAAGCTGTAACAAGAGAGGCTAAGAGAGCTACCAGCGCTTTACAAGAACTTGAAGAGCAACAGAAGAAAGTGGGATTATCACCATCGTTCGTTAAAAAGGAATGAGGTGGTTAACTTATGAACCTCGTTCAACCCATAAGAGACAAAGAGTTAATCGCTGAAATTAAACAACACCTAAAAGAAACCAATCCTAGAAATTATATTCTCTTTCTATTAGGCATCAATACAGGATTAAGAATATCCGACATTTTAAGTCTTAGGGTTAGAGATGTTGAAGGATGGGATATCTTTTTACGCGAAAAGAAAACAAGAAAATTCCGAGAAGTTAAAATGCCTAAAGAATTAAAGAAAGCTCTTAGAGATTACATCAAGGATAAGCCTAAGAATGAATTTTTAATTAAGAGTAGAAATGGCAGCAACAAACCAATCACAAGAGGAATGGCCTATGTAATCTTAAATCAAATCGCAGATGAATTTGGTTTAGAAAGAATAGGAACTCATTCACTCAGGAAGACATATGGCTATCATTTTTACAATCAATTTAAAGATGTAGCGACTCTTCAACAGATGCTAAACCATACAGATCCTAAAGAAACTTTACGATATATAGGCATTACCCAAGATACTTTAAACGATTATCAGAGAAAACTACAAATATGAATTAGCTATAAAAATAAGTTGTCTAATTCATTTTATGTAAGTGGTGTAAATGTATAAGTATCAAGGATTTCTAGAGTTAGTCGAATTGTACACAATATAGTTTATAGCTAATTGAATGGATAAAATTATCGTTTGAATTTTGCATTTAGTTGATAAGATATCAATATTTATCAGTTGATTTCATTCTAGAAGGTAGGAGCTAACTTATGTATACATTCATATTTGGATATGTAGTTGGCACAACATTAACTCTACTATTACTTTATATGGGTTACTTGCGATATGAATACAAGCATCGCGACAATGAATCATCCATGCTAAACAAAAAGAAATTAATTAGGTTCATGAATCAACGCATGGACGGACTAAGGTTATATATTGATAAAGATTTTGGTGGACATATTACCGGACACCATGAAGCTTTCAGAGAAGTAAAGTACTGGAAGGAAGCTGTTGAACGTGGTTGTTTTGATGAGGATGAATTGTAATGTTAAAGAGCTGTAAATATTGCGGAGGCATACATGACCGCAAGTATCAATGCCCAAGCAAACCCAAAAGAACTAACTATAAGGTTACTCATGTAGATAAGTTTAGATGGACGAAGGCATGGCAAAAGAAACGCAAGGCCATCAATGAACGTGATAAGTATCTATGCCAGGTGTGTATTAGAGAGTTGTATAACACTCAATTAAAATATAACTTTACTAACATAGAAGTCCATCACATCGTACCTATTGCAGAGGATTGGAACCTACGATTAGAAGATACTAATCTTATTTGTTTATGTAAACATCATCACGAGATGGCCGAGAGTGCAGCAATAAGTAGGATAGAGCTGTCAAAGATTGTAGACGAGCAAGAATGTTAGGACAAGGGAGCTTATTCGATTCACATTGTTATTCAATGTCGAAATATTAAATTGTTTGTCGAATAGGCACAATTAGTACAAGCCCCCCCTACCTAACTTTTTCGTTTTTGTGAAGAAGGAACACCACGTATCCAAGTTGATTCAAAAAAAATTCCCGAAATGAAAAATTAGAAGGTGAGGAAATGGGCAGACCAACCAAAAATGTAAAGTTTATCAGTAAAAATTTAACAAAAGAAGAAATTGCAGTCCGAAGCAAAACAGAAGAAAAATTAAAAGGTGCATGTGATAAAATTTCGCCACCCAGTAATCTTTCCACCAAGCAAAAGAAGATTTTTAAAGGTGTCGTAAAGGAATTACAGGCCAGTGGGATACTAGGGAATTTGGATATTCCATTATTGGTTATATACGCAATATCAGTCGAGCGACTAGAGCACATTGAAAGATTGATAAATGAGGATATTGAAAATTTATTAGATAAGAACTTGATGGGCGCAAAGGATAAATATTCGAAAGACTTTTTTAGGTGTTGCAATGAACTAGGTCTTTCTCCACAAAGTAGAGCAAAACTCGGAAATATTAACTTACACGCAAAAGAACAAGAGGAAGATCCACTGCTAAAGTTGTTAGCTGGTGGTAAAAAGTGATTCTAGAAAAAGCAATTCAATATGCACAAGATGTTGTTTCCAAGAAAGAAATAACAACCAAAGAAGTCTATACGCAATGTAAATGGTTTTTACGAGATTTAGAAGAACAACATCTGGATGATTTTCCTTACTATTTTGATGAAGCTGAGGTCCAAAAGATTGAAGGTATTTTATCTTTGTTAAACTTTGCTACAGGACTAGGAGTAATAGGGAAATCGGTTTTAGATGGCTTGGCAGGATTCCAAGCTTTTTTCCTAGTGAATATATTCGGATGGAGATTCAAGGCAGACAAAGAAAAATATAGATACCGTGATGTGACATTGTTTATCCCACGGAAAAACACAAAGACATTTATCTGTGCTCTGATTCTAATTATCCTAATGTTAACAGAGGATGATTATTCTGAATTTTATTCTATTTGTTTGGATCGTGAACTTGCTGGTGAAGTGAAGAAAGCCATGACTCAAATAATCGAGGCAAGCCCACATATTGAAAAATATTTTGTAATACCTAAAACGCTAAGCGGAAGAATCAAATGTAAAATCACTAACAGTTTCTATCAAGCCAGGACTGCCGAAGCTAACCGAAACAACTCAATTCGACCATCAGCCTTTATTGCAGATGAAGTAGGCGCCTTTAAAGATTATGGCAATATAAACGCAATGAAATCTGGTCAACTTAATGTTAAGAACCCTTTGAGGTTTAAATTAACAACTGCCTATGCAGAAGATAAATCCATTATGTTAGAGGAAATAGCTTATATTCAAAAAGTGTATAACGGTTTTATAAAAGATGATCGCATGTTTGCCCTGTTGTATTATGCAGAAACAGAACATTTATGGGATGACATTGGACTGTATCAGGCAAACCCACTACGAATTGAAGCTAACTACAATGAAATCAGAGACAGTAGGAGCACAGCAATCGAAAAGCCTGCAGAACGCGAGGAATATCTATGTAAACATATGAATCACTTTATGCCTTCAAATAGTGGAGAAGCATTTATTAAAATTGAAGAATTACAAAGCTGCAGAATAGATAATTTTGATTGGTCCGGCAGACAGGTATGGTTAGGTCTGGACTTAGCTATGACAAACGATAACTGCTCATATTCAATGGTAACTGAAGAAGATTTGAAGATATATGCTGAATCCTTTGCTTTTGTTCCTACTGAACGTATACCTGAGAAGAACAGGTTAGAAAAGATAAACTACTATGACCATATCAAAGCAGGGAAGTGTTTCTCTTGTGGGGATATGACTGTAGATTATGGTTTTATCGAGGAAATGATTTTAGCAGTTGAAGAGAAACACAACGTCGTTGTTATGGGGGTTGCCTATGACCGTTATAACTGTTTATCCACTGCTCAAAGGCTAGAAAGAGAAGGCTTAAAAACAGTAGAGGTTAAACAGCATTCTAGCGTTCTTCACCCAGCAACCAAACTGTTAAAAGAAAAGATACTCAATAAAGAGTTTCATTACACCGAGAACGATTTGCTAGAAATTAATTTTCAGAATGCTAAGGTAACAGAGGATAACAACAAAAATATGTATGTGAATAAGAAAAAGTCAAATGGAAAAGTAGATATGGTTGTTAGTTTAATCAACGCAATATATCTACTGCAACAGGATGTAATCTTTAATTCTGAAGCTGGTTGGGGTGCTCAAGTAGTTTAAAGGAGGTGAGATAATTTGGGACTTTGGAAAAGAACGAAACAAGTGCTAGGATTTGAAAAAAGAGAGACTTTAGATGATTTGCTTATTAGTTCAGGACTGTTAACTAGGAGCATTCAAAAGGATCAAGCAATGAACATTCCTGCCTTGAGTGCCTGTGTGGATCTAATTAGCGATACGGTAGCTGCCATCCCCATTAATCTATATAAGGAGAAAGATGGGAAAGTCACCTTACTGGATGACCAACGGGTAAAGCTGCTTAATGATGATACAAAAGACACACTCGATGGGTTCCAATTTAAAAAGGCACTGGTGGAAGATTTTTTACTTGATGGTGCGGGTTATTCATACATCAACAGAGAACGCAACGACGTAAAGAGCCTTCATTTTGTAAAACATGAGGAAGTATCCATCAATAAGAATGTGGACCCAATCTTCAAAAGTCATGACATCCTAGTACACGGAGCAACGTATAGAGATTATGAATTTCTCAAACTGACAAGACGGTCGAAAGATGGCGTAACTGGAATTGGAATTATTGAACAAAATAATAAACTTCTTTCTGTGGCATATAACACTCTGATCTTTGAGGAAGTACTTGTCAAAACTGGCGGCAATAAAAAGGGGTTTCTAAAAAGTCAAGGAAGACTTTCCAAAGATGCGATAGATGAACTAAAGGCTGCTTGGAAAAATCTTTATGCGAATAATGACGAAAATGTAGTAATCCTAAATAATGGTCTAGACTTTGCAGAAGCTTCAAATACATCAGTGGAAATGCAACTAAATGAAAATAAGAAAACTAACTCAATAGAAATTCAAAAAGTTCTCAAAGTGCCAACTTCAATTTTGGAAGGTAAGGCCAGCGATGACGAATACAATCTATGGATAAAAATTTGCATATTGCCAATATTGATTGCACTAATCACGGCTATCAACAAAGACTTATTGCTCCCAAGTGAGAAGAATGAGTCTTTTTATTTTGCCTTCGATACTAAACAGTTGTTTAAAGGCGACATGTTGAAAAGGTATCAGGCTTATGAAATTGCCATTAAAAACGGCTTTATGCAGTGGGACGAGGTACGTTTTGACGAGGATTTAGAACCATATGGAGTAGATTTCATTAAATTAGGTCTTCAAGATGTATTGTATAATCCGAAAACTAAGGAAATTTACACGCCGAACACAAACCAAACCACCATTATGGACGACTTGAAAGGAGGTGAGACATTAAATGCGGATAGAAATTCGGAACAATCAGGTGCTGCTTGATGGCTACGTGAATGCCGTGGAACGCGAAAGTCGCATACTTCCATCGCCTCGGGGTCGCTTTAAGGAGAAGATTAAACCAAAAACATTTGAGAATGCCTTAAGAAAGGCGAATGATGTGGAGCTGCGGTTTAACCATGACCCTAAGTTGAAATTAGGTTCTCTAAAAGAGGGGAATTTGCAACTTTTCGAAGACAATATCGGGCTTAGAGCAATTGCTATGGTCAGTGATGAAAAAGTCATTGAAAAAGCCAAAAATGGAGAGTTAAGAGGATGGTCGTTTGGTTTTATCGATAACAAACCTAACTGGGAAGATGGTCCAGAGGGAATTGCTCTTCGATATTTGGAAGATATCGACCTAATTGAAGTATCGATTCTCGATAAAACACCAGCATATATTGCTACATCCATAGAAGCCCGTGGTGAAGAGCAAGTTATTTCAGAGCAACGTACAGATGAATTTCGTGCAGAAATTGAAGATCTCACCAATATTAAAGAATCTCAGGAAGTACGGTCTAATGACAACTGGATGTATGAAAAAGAACTTGAATTTTTAAAAATGAAGGGTGGAAATTAAAAATGAAAATGCCAATTAACGTATTCTCCAAACAAGTGATTGAATATCGCTCCATGCCAACTCTAGTAGAAAAGCGTAATAATCTTTTGGACGAAGCTGATAATCTATTAAAGAAAAGCAAGGAAGAATCTCGCGCTTTTTCCGATCATGAGAGTAATCGCTTTGATGAAATTCGAGCAGAGATTGAAAAAATTGATAAAACATTAACTGCACAATCTGATGCTCTTAAATTCGGGGAGAAAAGATCATTACCAAAGAAAACAGAAGAACGAGAAGTAATTGAATCTCGAGCATTCGCAAATTATATCCGTGGAGTAGCAGGTGAAGAACGTGCAGATGTTAACTTCACTACTGGCGCAAATGGTGCGGTTATTCCACAATCCATTGCAGGTAAAATCATTAGTAAAGTGTATGATCTGAGCCCAATTTACCAGTTAGCTACTCGATACAACGTTGGCGGATCACTTACTATTCCTTATTACGATGAGTCTACTCAACAAATCACAATGGCTTACGCTGAAGAATTCGTTGAACTTGAATCAACATCAGGTAAATTCACGAGCATTACACTTACTGGTTTCTTAGCTGGAGCTTTAACAAAGATTTCTAAAAAGCTATTAAACAACTCTGATTTTGATTTAGTAAACTTCATCATTCAGAAGGTTGCTGAAGCAGCTGTTAAGTGGATCGAAAGAGAATTACTCAACGGTTCTACAAATAAAATTGCAGGATTAAGCACTGTTTCACAAACTGTAACCGCAGCAAGCGCAACAGCTGTTACTGCTGATGAGTTAATTGACGTTCAAGAAGAAGTGCCTGATCAATTCCAATCTGATGCTATTTGGATTATGAATCGTAAGACTCGTAAAGCGATTCGCAAATTAAAAGATGGTGAAGGAAATTATCTATTAAACAAAGATTTCTCTGCAAAGTGGGGTTATACTCTCCTTGGAAAAGATGTATATACTTCTGACAACATGTCAGCTATGACTGCAGGAAAAACAGCTATCTATTATGGTGATATGTCAGGTTTAGCAGTTAAAGTTGCTGAAGAGGTAAATATTGAGGTTCTAAGAGAAAAATATGCTACACAGCATGCTATTGGAGTAGTTGCTTGGTTAGAAATGGACTCTAAGGTAGAGAACGCTCAAAAAATTGCTAAATTAGTAATGTCTTAATTTTAGAGAGATGGGGTACCCATCTCTTTTACCCTAAAAAGGGGGGTGACTGTATGACTAAAGTAAAGGCAAAAGTAAGTTTTGCAGGTGAAATAAGCATGGGTAGAGGAGAAGAGCGTGTAATAGACGATAAGGCTATTCTCGATGATCTTTTAAAAGCTGGCTATGTTGAAGAGGTAAAAGGTAAGAGAAAGGTGAAATCTGATGAAGATTAGTCAAGTCACCATCGAAGAATTAAAGGAATATGCTAATGTTTACCATAAAGAAGATGACAAACTTTTCGTTAGTATTCTTATCGCCTGTAAATCCTATATTAAAAGTTATACCGGATTAGCTATTGAGAAAATGGATGAAAAGGAAGACCTAACAATGGCATTGTTCGTCCTATCAAATGAACTCTACGATAACCGCGCATTCACCGTCGAAAATGATAAAGTTAACAACGTAATTAAATCTATCTTAGACATGCACTCCGTCAATTTATTGTAGGGGTGCATTGTTATGACTAGATATAGAATTAATCCAGGTGAATTTCGGCATCCAATTATTTTTCAAAGAGTAACTGATTCTCAAGATGAATATGGAGCACCAATTAATGAATGGCAAAATATAATCAATGCTCGCGCTGCTATTTATCCGATAAATGGAAAAGATTTTTTCATGGCTGAACAAACAAATAATGAGTTAACTCACAAAATCCACATTCGATTCATGCCAGGTATTACACCTGACATGAGAATTAAATTCGGAGAAAGATATTTTGAGATAAGCTCTCCACCTATTAACTTTCAAGAAAAAAACACTATGCTCCAACTTTTATGCAAGGAGTTGGTGTAAATGGCTAAAAAATCTGAAATTGAAGGTTTAAAAGAACTTGAAAGAACTATAAAAAAACTAGGTCAACTCCCTCAAAAATGTGTAACCAAAGCTGCTAGACAAGGAGCTAATGTCGCACTAAGGACAGCCAGGCTAAATGCACCTATAGATTCTGGCGATTTAAGAAAAGGTATTGTCCTTAAAGGCGAGAAAAGCAGAATAAGAGGGAGAAAGGTTTTTCAAGTCACTTTTGATTCAAAGATGAACGATGTTTTTGTCAAGGAATCAAACGATGGCAAACGAGCTTATTATCCTGCATCTCAGGAGTTTGGTTTCATAACCAAAAGTGGCAGATATGTTCCTGGCTATAGATTCATGAGACACTCAATTGAGGGCAATGAGAAGGCCATTGAAAAACGAACAATAGAAGTACTGTCTAAAGAAATAGATAAACTAAAGTGAGGTGCCTAGATGACCTTTGAAGAAGCATTAAGGGCTGAATTAAGTAGCGTTAAAGGATTAAAAAACAAGGTGTTTCCCCTTAACTCTAAAGAGGGAACCAAAGCACCTTATATAGTTTATATATCAAGTGAAGGTATTCTTGATAAGACCTTTAATGGTTTTCTAAATACTAAAGAGGTAGATTGCGAGATTAATATCATCCACAAATCTTATGGAGAAATGAAGGATTTGTCGAGAATTGTTCTAGAGAAGATCATTACATTTCCCGGAAGATATATCGGTGGTTACGGTCCTTACATTCAAAACCTTACTTATGAAAAACCAATTGAATTGTACGAAAATGAAGTTTCTTTATATAGATGTGTGATTGATCTCAAAGTTAAATTTTAGGGGGTAATATGATGGCTCATGCAGCATTTGGTACATTCTTGAAAAAAGGTTCTACGGTTATCGGTCAATTAACTAGTATTGGCGGACTCAATTTGAGTGCAGATACTAGAGAAACAACTGTACTCGATTCTCCTGATGGTTATAGAACTTTTGAACAAGGTTTAAAAGACGGTGGTGATGTTTCTATTAGTGGCTACTATGATCCAGCAGAACATCAAGGGTTATTGGATGATTTTAACGATGGAGAAACCAATAGATATACCATTGAGTTTCCGCCATCAGTAGGTGCTAAGTGGGAATTTGATGCTGCTGTAACTGCGTATAACACAGGCGCAGAACTAGAAGATAATATTTCTTTTGAATCTACATTAAAGGTTTCAGGAAAACCGAACTTAATTTCAAATGTACCACCAAAACAACAAGTCTAAGTATGAAAGCTAGGGGGATTACTCCTAGCTTTTTTGTGTATGTAAACAATGAGGAGGAAGTCATTAATGAGCGAAAAAAACGATGTTGTAATTATTAATTTAGATAGACCAAGGGTAATACGTTTCGGACACAAAGCCCTAAAAAACATGTTAGCTGTTACCGGAAAAGACTTAGATAATCTAGACTTAGAAAACCTAAACCTTGAAGAGTTAGAGAAAATCATGTATTTCGGTCTTTTATCCGATGCCAGGCAAAATAATGAGACTCTAAATCTTGAAGATATGGAAGATCTACTGGATTTAGCTCCTACTTTTTCTGACATTACAGAAAAGATGATTCAAGCATTAAACATTGCTTTTGGACAATTTGAAGTTGACCAAAAAAACTTAGAACGGATTGTGGAGAACAACAAGAAGACCAAGTAGTCAAATGGAGTTGGGAAGAGTCTTTACGTTCCGCAATCCGAGTTGGAATAAGTATTAATGATTATAACGAAATGACACCCTATGAATTAGGGCTCTCTATAGGTGTTTTTAACGAAACACGAAAACAAGAAGATGAAGATAGATTAATCCTTACTTATTTAGGTGCAGCTTGGCAAAGAGCCAAAAAGATGCCTGATTTGAAATCGTTGTTAAGTAAGCAGGATGATAGTAAACAAATGTCTGATGAACAGATGTATAAAAAAGTAAAACAACTTAACGCTGCTTTTGGTGGCACAAAAAACAAGGAGTAGAATTAGCTACTCTTTTTTTGCGTTAAAAAGAGAGGTGAAATATTATGGCTGTAGTTAAAAACCTCATGGTCCGTGCTGGAGCAGATTTTAGCGGATTGAAGAAAGAAATGGAAAAGTCCCAGAAGGCTATGAATACCTTTAAAGAGAAAATGAATAGCGCTTTAAAGGGCATCGGAGTAGCACTTGCTACTCTTGGTTCTATCTCCTATTTAAAGGGCTCTATTGAAGCTTATGATTATCAGATTGAGCAAGAAACGAAGCTTGCAGTAGTTATGAGACAACGTATGGGCGCTACTGAAGAAATGATTCAAAGTGTAAAAGACTTAGCCTCAGAGCAACAGAAGCTAGGTGTTATTGGAGACGAAGTACAGTTAGCCGGCGCTCAACAACTTTCCACATTCTTAAAATCTTCTGATGCATTAAAATCTCTTATTCCAGCAATGAATAACTTAGCAGCTCAACAAAAAGGAGTAAAAGCTACTGGCGAAGATATGATCAACATCGGTAACATGATGGGTAAGGTCATGGATGGTCAAGTCGGGGCTCTTAGAAGAGTTGGAGTAAGTTTTTCAGCTGCTGAAGAGAAGGTCCTTAAATACGGAAACGAGCAAGAAAGAGCTGCTATGTTGGCCCAGGTAATTACAAACAATGTTGGGGAGATGAATGCAGCTCTTCTAAACACTCCTCAAGGCCGAATGCAACAGTTAATGAACTCCTACGGAGATTTTAGAGAGGAGTTAGGTAAATCCGTCTCTCTGATCAGAGATTTATTTGTACCACTCTTACAAAGAATTGTGGACTTTGCCACAATGGTTGCGAAGAAGTTGCAAACAGTCGCACTATTCATTAACGCTATATTTGGTAGGTCATCCTCTACAAAAGGACAATCTCAAGCAACGAAGGTAACTAATCAACAAACAGCTGCAGTAGGTGGTCTCGGAGATGCCTATAAAAAAGCCGGTAAAGAAGCCAAGAAAGCCAAAGGGTCACTAGCTGGGTTTGACGAGGTTAATTCTCTTGCTGACAAATCAGATGCAGGTAAGGAAGGCTCTAAAGATGGCGGTAGCGGAGCAGGAGATATAGAGGGTATTTCAGCAGGTGCACCTATTGATTTTGAAACCAATGCACCTGAAATAAGCGAGAAATTACAAGCGTTAGCTATCAAAATAAGAGAAGTATTTTCAAATATTAAAAGTTTTATAACAGAACATAAAGATATTATCATAGCTGCACTTTCAGGCATTGGTGCAGGTATTGCAGCATATTTAATTGCTACCAAAGGAGCAACAGCTGCTAAAGCGGTCTGGGTCGCACTAACAGCCGTATTAAACGGTTTAAAAGCTGCTATGATGTTCCTGATATCTCCTATTGGCTTAATTGTTGTTGCTATTGCAGCTCTAACAGCAGCATTCGTTTACTTTTATAGAACCAATGATAAATTCAGAGATTTTGTTAATAATATTCTAAATAAAATTAAAGATGTTTCTATCAACCTATGGAAAAACGTTCTAGTCCCATTTGGGAAATTCTTAGCAGATGTGTTTGTTGCTGCTTGGGACAAGGTTAAAGTCGCAGGAGAAAATCTGTGGAAAAAAGTACTCGTCCCATTGGGTGATTTCCTTGGTAAAGCATTTGTAGTTGCTTGGGATGCAACGAAAAAGGCTGCTGAATGGGTATGGAAAAACATATTTGTGCCATTAGGTAATTTCCTAGTGTGGTTCTATAAGAACGCATTACTTCCACTTGGCAAGGCTATAGGTGAAGTGTTAGTGAGTGCATTTAATGGCGTATCCAAAATAGCTCAATCATTTTGGAAAAATGTAATGGTACCTCTCGGTGAATTTTTGAGTACTGTTTTTAAAACAAGCGTATCAACATTGTCCCCGATTTTTAAAGATTTATGGGAAAAGGTCTTAGTTCCACTAGGGCAATTTCTAGCAGGTCACTTTAAGAATGCATTTGTCGCACTAACGGAAGCAATTAAAATCTTATTTAATAACGTCTTGAAACCATTAGCTACATTCTTAGCTGGTCATTTCTCTAAGGTGTTCGACACTGTATTCAAAGGAATTGGCGGATATATTTCGGGACTAAAAACAGCCTTTACAGGTTTAATGACATTTATTTCAGGTGTATTTTCTAAGGACTGGAAAAAGGCTTGGGAAGGTGTAAAGCAAATTTTCAAAGGAGTTTTTGAATCTTTGTGGTCAATAGCTAAAACGCCACTCAACTTATTAATTGATGGAATTAATACTATAATCGGTGGTTTAAATAAATTAAGTTTTAAACTTCCTGATTGGGTGCCAGGTGATTTAGGCGGTAAAGGGTTTGGAATTAACATCAAACCAATTCCTAAACTAGCTAGAGGTGGTTTAGTTAACACTGCAACCAACTTCGGTAATTATATTGCTGGAGAAGCAGGGACAGAATTAGTTATGCCTCTTGAAAACACTAGCTTTGTTGAGAAAGTGGCCAGCGCTATCGGTATTGCTGTAGGCAATCAGTTAAACAAAAACAGCAATAGCGGAGACATTGTATTCAAGGTCGGAGAAACAGAGTTCGGTAGAATTGCAGCTAAGAGTATTAATAGAGCTCAAAGAACATCAGGTCGATTATTATTAGATCTTTAAGGAGGGGTTTAGTGTGATTGAAATTAATAACACCTCAATCCCAACCCCCTCATCTTTTAAGGTTGGGATTAATGATATAAGCAATGCAGAACGAAATGCAAAAGGGACAATGTTAATGGACAGAGTAGCGACAAAAAGAAAGTTAGATTTAAGTTGGAAGACCATAGAAGCAAACGACTTATCTAGGCTGTTAAATTTAATTAGTTCTACTTTCTTTTTTGTTAAATATCCTGATCCAGTGACAGGGACTCTAACGACAAAGACGTTTTATGTTGGTGATAGAAGTATAGATATGTTTTCATATACCAACGGAAAGCCCGTCTGGGAAAATGTCTCTTTCAATTTTATTGAGAAGTAGGTGATATTGAATGTATGCCGCATCAGAATTGTTTAAACGCGCAATATCACAACCTAATCGAGATTTAAGTATAAAGTGTACCATTGATAATCAAATTTACACCGACACAGATATCCAGGATTGTAGTATAGAAGAGAGTATTCTAACCGGTGAGACATTTAAGTTAGGGAGCGCTACTGCCTCCAACTTCACCTTAACTTTGTTAAATATGGATGACAGTCTGACAGCAAAAAGTTTTGAAGGTAAGGAAGTCCACATTGAAATAGGAATTGTTCTAGATAAATTTAGTCAGCCTGTTGAGTACGTCTCAATGGGTTATTTTATTGTGGAAAAAGGGACAAAGGAAAAGAACAACATTAAACTATCCGGTTATGACAAGATGATATTCTTCGAGAAACCATATACTAGTTCACTTTCCTACCCAGCAACCTTAAAACAGATTCTTGAAGAAGTGTGCAATTTAGCTGGTGTCCCCTTAGAAAACAAACCATTTTTAAATCAAGGTTATCTTATTCAAAGCTTACCTGATTTGGAAAATGTTACTCTTAGAAATGTCCTTGAATACGTCTCTGAATTAGCCTGTGGATTTGCTTGTATTAACAGAAATGGAAAGGTTGAAATTTTTACATTTGCTGAAACAGACATTACTATTGATGGCGATAATTTTTATGAAATGCGTGTGGAAGAATTTGATTTTAAGCCAATCAATCGAGTTGTGATTAAAAGCGAAGAGACAACAAAGTCATTCGGAGAAGGTACCAACACGATTGAAATTGTGGATAATATGCTTGCTACTAGCCCATCGGATGAGCTTATAGAAAACATTTATAATGCTATTGCAAATTTTGAATTTAAACCATTTACAACTACATGGCAAGGTAATGTATTAACAGCACCTGCGGATCTCATTAAAATTAGCGAGAAAGACAACATTATCCACAAAAGTTTTATAGCTAATCAAAAATTCAACTATTCTACTGGTTTGAAATGTGACATTACGACTGGCGCTAAAACAACTTTACAAACAGAGTATCAGACTAAAGGTACTATCACCAAAGAACTGGCTAAAAATAAGTCTAAAATCGAAAAGACGGATGAAAGAATAACCCTAGAAGTCGAGCGTGTGGACGAATCAATAGCTGCACTTAGAATTGAAGCTGATAACATTAGCTTAAGTGTACAAACACTTGATAGCCGAATGGGAACAGCAGAAGCTCAAATTCTTATTCAATCAGGAGAGATATCACAAAGGGTTAGCTATACCGATTATAACGGTCAAACGATTGGTTCTTTAATCAATCAGACTCCTTATGCAATTGATATAGAGGCAGGGAAATTAAATCTAAAAGGTTATGCCACCTTTAGTTCTCTGTCTGTTCCTGGGGCAACCACTATTGACGGGAGTAATATTAGTACCGGAAGCATGAGTGCCGATGCTATTTTTGGAGGAACATTAAAGTTTAGTAATTTTTCATCTTTGTATGAAGAAAATCACGGCTATAACACGTTAGTTTTTTCCTCTGGCGGTTACAAGTTTGAACAGGGAGGGACTATTGACTTTAGTAACAATCCTGTAATAGGTCTTAATGTTTATGCCTCTTTTGGGTAGGTGATTAAATGGCTATTAAAAGTACAACGCGTTCATGTGCAGTTACAACCAATTGGGAATGGGGTCAAAATAGCGGAGACGGAACTACTAAGAATATATCTCAAAGTTATACTGTAGCTATTCTCCAACAATTCGCTTGGGATGGTGCCTATTGGAACCCTGTAGGGAGTATTTATACGACACAGACCACGCAATCATACAGTGATACTGATGGGTTTTCAGGTGAGTTAAGTATACAAAGCAACACACTTAGTGGAACGGTTGAAGCACCTACTTGGAGTGGTAGTTCTTTTGACCAAAGAACAACCAATTCTGGCGGGGGAACTGCTACATTCTCAGGGACAGTCAAAAAAACAGCCTCATTCGGCTGGGGTGCAGTCAGTACAACCCATAATCATAGTGATTCTGTTTATTATGACGATGGCACTTACGCAGGAAATTTACCAATTTCAAGCTGTAGTGGGTATGCTAACGCTCCTACACATAACGGTTCCTCAATAGGAGAGACCGCGCAGACAACTGGTACAGGTACAGCAACTTATTCAGGAGACATACCGTTAAAAGGTGGCGGAGGTGGAACTGATCCAGACCCTCCTCCAGGTGGAGGAAACAATAGACCAAGCAATTGGTCTTGGAGTACTTTATCCTCCTTGTCTCCTATGTATTATGACCAAGGTTTTATAAAGGCTAATCTAGTTACCACTAATGAATGGAGAAACTTCTGTGCAAGGATAAATGAGTTTAGGAGTTACAACGGATTAAGTAGTTATACTTTTTCTAATGTATCAATAAATGAAATAATCAACTCATCAACTATTAATCAAGCAGTTAATGCTATATCACCAATGGCACCTGTGACACTCGGAGCTGGACCCTATTCTACGTTAATTAATCTAAGAAATGCTTTAAATTCTATTCAATAAGGAGTGACTAAACGTGAATGTTCAAATCTTTTTAAATAATGGCAGGGTTGTGAATGCAAGGATAAATAACTATAATGCTACAGAACTTGCAAACATGATGAATGACCCGAAAATATATGTCATCTCTATTGGAGATATGATCTTTAATAAAGGGATCATTCAATTAATAGCACCTTCACCAGAAGAAGTCCCAGCCGACTAAAGGTTGGGGTTTTTTATTTTAAAGAATTTGCGAGGTGGAAAAACATGAGGAAATATAGCATTGCATCAGATTTAGTTCAGGTGAAATCTCTACAACCCGTTGTTTATAAACAATATGACAACGGCGACAGTATGGAAGTGGAGTTATTTAAAGATGGAAACAAAATTGCTCTAACAAATAACGAAACTGTATTAGCCTTTTTCGAGCTACCTGACGGAACGGTTGAAGAAAGAGAATGTGTAATAAATGACAAAGGCCATGCGGTAGCTGTATTAGATAATATCATTTTAAGCCAGGCTGGTAAATTAATGGTGGATTTCACGATCTACAAGGACGGAAACGAAACCACGACTAGATCAATATTAATCACAGTAGAGGGTAGCATCAATCGAAATAAGGCGATTGAAACCATTCCACAATGGAGCATTGTTAGTCGAGTATTAGATTTAAAAGCCAGTGATGGCGTGGCCATTGAAGAGAAAATTAACACTCTCAATCAGGCTGTAGACACCAAATACAATGAGTTAGCTGCAGCTAAACAGGTAGATGCCGAGGTCATTTTAGCGCGTGGAACTGAGCCGAATTTGAAGGCTAGATTGGATAAGTTTGCGTCGGGTTTGGCGGAAACTGAGACAAAAGCGAGAAGGATTAAAGAGGAATTTACTCCACTTTTCCTACCTACTTGGGATGGTGCTTCAGACGCTTTACATCCATCAGTTATCTACAATCAATCCAGTCCTTTTGCTGGATTTCGGTATTGGATGGTCAATACTCCTTTGACGGCTGGTAATGGATACGGAGATAGATGGGAATGCCCTTGTGTTTTCCGCAGTCATGACGGAATTACTTGGAGAGTGAATAGTGCAGCAGGGAATCCTCTAGATGATTTAACTCAAGCAGAAATAGACAAAAAGGGTTACTTTAGCGACCCTTGTTTAGTGCGAGTAGGCAACACATTAGAAGTTTGGTATCGAATTACTTCTGACGGTTCGAACCTCGCAGACACAAAGATTGTTCGTAAAGTTACTTCTGATGGTATTACATGGAGCGAGAGGCAAATAGTATTTGATCCATTAATTAACAACGGTGATGTTGGAATGGGTTGGTATCCTAGAAGCCAACAGGTTCTATATGAGAATGGCAAATACATTATGTACTACACAACTAATACGGGGATTGAAAGAGTTGAAACTACGAATCCATTAGGTTCGGTTTGGACTAATAAGACAACCATTAATTATGACGGTCAGCTAATCTGGCATTTTTCAATGGCTAGACACAGTAGCGGTAAATTACACATTGTAGGGTATTCTTCAAACCAAGAAAACGTTGGCTATTGGATTGGTGAAACAAGTGATATAAATTTCACTCTTAAAAAGACTATCCTTTCTAGAAATGAAAACATATCTCTAAACGCTGACCGTTTTTATCAAAGTGCAATTTGCTTCGTAAATGAAGAAGTGTTTGTATACGCTACTATGCGTTCAAAACGCACAGGAAGATGGAGAACCGTACTGTTAAAAGGCACAAGTTATAACGATTTATCTCCAGTAAATGGTGCTCTTGAAGAAAACAGAAAAGTTCATTCTGATAACATCATCTTGGCAAACTCACTAAAGCCGAACGGTAGAAAAGATTTAATGTATCGTGTTTATGAAAGTGATGATGGATTACAGTTTTTTGGATATGGTCATGATTTAGAAACTAATCAACCTGTTTACCATTATAGTAATGCTAAATTGTCTATACCTTTATCTATACAAGACGGCGTGGTAAGTAATACAACAGCAAATCCAATCTCTAAGCCTAATTACACAGGGCAGCTATTCCAATTTTTACAGACGAAAAAATTATATATGAGTTTTGGAGATAACAATGTAAACGACTGGATCGAACTATTAACTTTACCGAAGATTGCGATAAGGGTTCTTACCGGCGACCCAATTTCTCTTGGTGCTATTCCACACTATAATGGGCAAATTGCGGTACGTTCTGATACTAAAGAAGTGTATTTGGGAACAGGAGTGACTAATGCTGATTGGATTCCATTAGTAAATAGACCTCCAAGGACAAACAATTCATTCTCCAATGGATTTACTATATTAAATACGCATTATAAGATTGTTTTTAATGCTGGAACTGCCGGAACACTCACTAATCTTGTTGGGGGGTATGAAGGACAGGAAATTATTATTGTAAATGCTCTCGCTTCAGATATTATAATACAAAGTAATGCAACGTTAATACCAAAGGGTAAGGTTGACAGAGTTTTAAAGCAGTTTGAGGCAATAAAATTAACAAAAACTTCAACAATGTGGATGGAAATCTAATTCGCCATCGGACGATATTGCGACAGAAGGCTTTGGTAAGAAATTAATAAGAAAATAGTATAAATGGAGTAAGAGGGACTTGGTTAATCAGTCCTTCTTTTTATTTTATCGAGAGTGGGTGATTAGCCTGGAACACCTATTAAACAAACTTAACCAGACAACCGAGAAGATGAATGATAAGCTAGATGACCAAAGCATTAAAATCGAAGGCTTAAGCACTAAGTTAGATTTATATCGAGAAACACAGAACCAGCAAACCATTAAACTTGATGCAGTAGATAAATTAGCCACAGAAGCAATGGCCAGCACAAAGGCAGCTCACAAAAGAATAGATGACCTAGACACACCATCCAAAGTTGAACATAGGGCGCACGATGATCGGATAGGAAAACTTGAAAAGGTTGTTTATTGGGTAGGTACTCTGATTGTGGGAAGTGTTATTTTAGCTGTTTTAGGTTTAGTGATTATCGAGAAAGGGTGATATGAGTGAATTGGAAAAAAAGATTAGGATCTCGGAAATTTCTAGTGACGGTTGCAGGTATAATAACTGTCGTGGCTAATGATTATTTTGAATTAGGCCTTAACAATGAGACAGTATTTGCAGTGGTATCTTTAGCTGCTTCCTATATTTTAGGTCAAGGATATGCAGATGGGAAAAAGTCTGTTAGAGGTGATTATTAATGGCTTTAAGGCTATCCCAAACAGGATTAAATCTGATTAAACAATTTGAGGGTTGCCTGTTAAAAGCTTATAAATGTCCTGCTGGTATTTGGACCATAGGCTATGGACATACGGGCAGCGCAAAAGAAGGACAAGTTATTTCGCAGAAGCAAGCTGACGACTTATTAGAAAAAGATGTTCAAAAGTTTGTGGAAGGTGTAAATAGATTCATAAAAGTGGAATTGAATCAGAATCAGTTTGATGCATTAGTATCCTTTGCGTTTAATTGTGGACTAGGTTCTTTACAGTCATCTACACTATTAAACTTTATAAATATTAAACAGTTTGATAAAGCTGCTCTAGAGTTTGATAAATGGAATAAAGTTAGAAATCCAAAAACCAAACAACTTGAAGTATCTACAGGTTTAACCCGTAGAAGGTCAGAAGAAAAAGCTTTATTTAACACTCCAGTTATAAAAACTGAAGAAAAGAAAGGGGAGATAGTCTTGAATCTGATGAATCTTAACGGATCACAATTTCAAATGCTAGCCAAAGTGTATGAAAACGCACGAAAAAAAGGCTTATTATCCAGTGATAAATGGGAAAAAAAAGCATCTGATAAAACACTTACTGTGGATGAAGCTACATTCCTAAATGGTGTAATCTTAGGGAGTTTGATTAAATAAAGAAAAAGCCCTTCCGGTTGGAGGGGCTTGAAACACATTTAAAACAATTTCTTCATCAAAGCAGAATAGCCTTTATCATTTAATTGTAATAAACTTTTACAACCATCCTTAAATTGTACAGCGACTATATGAGTACCTTTTGTTTTAGCGGATAACCCAGCTAATCCTCCTACTAAGCCGAGTGGCCCTAACAATAAAGTTCCAGCAACTCCTCCCACAAGTCCTCTTCCTACAGCACTAGCGGCACTTTTTCTCTTTTCTTCATCCACAACTTCATAGCTTTCTACCGTTTCTTTGTTTAAAGTAACACTCTTGCTCCATCCAACAACAATAGAAATATCACCAAAAACAACAAGAACATCCTTCTTTTCGTAATCACCAGCAATAACTCTGTTTTTTACACCCATCTTTTTAATCCTCCTTAAGACTCCATATTTCTTCAATGGTTAACTCTAAGACTTTTGCAATTTTTAAAGCTACTGGTAGAGTAGGTATTCTTTTGTCATTCACAATATCATTAATGGTGGATTTATTAACTCCTACTTTTTCTGTTAGCCAGGTCTGACTCCTACCTTGTTTTTTTAATATGTATTTGAGTTTATTTTCCATTATTCCACCTCATATAATAATTTTTACGAATGGACACGCATTATTTTACGAATAGGTGAGTATCATGTATTAACCAGTAAATAATTAGTTCTTTACCAGTTAGGGAAAATCCTTCAAGTATTATCCAGTTATTAACTAAATATTAACGGAGGTCTCTTTATGGCTAAAAAGATTGTAAATAAATCAGTGAGTTTCAATGTGTTGGATCCTTACCAAATGGAGATGAAAAAGCATACTGAACAGTATCCAAACTTTTCAGCATACATCAAAAGATTAATTCAACGGGACATGGAGGATGGCACAAAAAAAGCACCTACACCAACGGTTACTAACCGAATTGGAGCAAGTGCTTTGAATGGTCTTAAATTAGGGTAGACTGTGGCTAGGCAGCCGACACGCTTTTGTGTCAGCTTATGACAGAAGAATAGAAAAGATGCCTGTCTGAGGTGGTTATTAACCAAAATATTTTTATGGAGGTATGTTTACATGAGAGAGCAAAGAATGTCTATTGGTGAGTTTTTAAATGGTAAAAAAGAGAATGATTTTTTTGTAAAGCTTAAACTTCATCTTGATAAATATGGGATGGTTTATAAGGTGGTTGGTACTACAATCATAATTTTCATTGTTGGTGGTACTTTTGATTGCGCATTTGCTTCTAGTGGAATTGAAGCAGGAGCTGAAAAATTATATACGAAGCTACTTAGCATCGGAAAATGGGTCATAATCTTTAAAGGTGCGTTCGATACCATAAAAAACATGGCTAACGGAGATTTTGAATCAGCGAAGAAAGGTTTTATATCTTACTTGTTAATTTATTTATTCTTACTGGGGCTACCGTGGGCAATGGATGAAATAGACGGACTATATAAGGAAGTTAACGCATAGGAGGTAAAATCAATGAAATTCCGTCTATCTGCTGAATATGGCGAACTATCTCCAGTACGCAATTGGCAACCTCACACAGGGATTGATTTAGCTGTTCCTGAAAATACAACATTAAGAGCAATTGGTGAAGGTATAGTTGATAAGGTTTTTACCGGTGAAGGACCAATAGGTAAAGGGTTATCTATAAAGTTTCCGGATGGTTCTAGAGCGATATATGGTCATATGAACGAAGTTAAAGCTAAGATAGGTGAACGTGTAAGTGTTGGTGAATTAATCGGACTTAGTGGTAATACAGGAAATTCAACAGGACCTCACTTACATTTTGGTTTAAAGTCTCCTGATGGTCAGTTTACTGATCCTACACCATTAGCTGAGAAGTTAGCTGCATTAAGTGGTGATAATGTTGGTCCTGTTGCCAAAGCATTAGAAATAGGCACTAGAGGGCTAAGAGAACAGGCTGCTGATATGACGGTGGAAATAACACTTGGAATACTCGATGGTCTAAAAGATTTACTTTTAGGTGCCACACTTATAGGTTCTGCTGTCCTAATTATCTTAAAAGTAGCTGGATGGAGAGATGGTGGTAGATGGGCAGGAGTGCTCATCGTAGTAAATGTACTTCTTAAATTTCTATTTGGAGGGATTTAATTGTGAAAGTTTCATCCTATTTCAATATCATAAAGCCTGAATATATCTTCCTTAAACTTACTCCTAATAATTCTATCCGCAATCAATCTACCCACAAAATCGCTAAAGCTATTGCATCCTTATATAAGAACCTTATTCAGAACGTTAAAAAGGAAGAGGCTAAAGCTATAAAGTTCTTAGGTAAAGAATTTCTTTTGGGCACAAAGTATTCGTATGAAGTAAGCCCTAAAGTAAGTTATTACATTTATATGGAAAAGAAGAAAGTAGATTTTTATTTCATCATTCCTAAGCAACACCTTTCTTTTTTGAAAGATAAAGTTAGTGATGTGTGGACGAATATCACCATAAAAGAAGTGGAAGTGTTACCTGTATTTTCAAATACAGCCACTAAGTATCATATGACTTACACAAAAGAAGATGGTCTTAGTTTAGCTACTGATCGGAGAGATTCAGACCTTCTCCAGTCAAAACTAAATATTGTGGATGTAATGGAGGAGGGCGATAAAGTGGGGGTGTTTTATAACTTCATACCAATCACCCAATTCACCTGGAGAAGTTCATATGAAGCCACTGTGAGAAAAGTAAAAAGGAATCTACCTACAGACAGAAATAAGTTTGGAATTGCTTATGCTTTAAAATTTGTATTTGGCATATTAGCTTCTGTGGTGGATGACATCGGAGAAGCCATCGGAGGGGAAAATAAATCTAAAAAGGTTGAGGCGAATATAAACTTTTTGGAGCAGACACTTGAAAGACTTAATGGTGGTAAACAGATAAATAAATCCACCCAAAGAAAAGCTAATGCAACCATTTTAAATACACAAATTGTAGTCATGAGTGAGAGCACTAATAAACTAAGAGAAAGGAATAATGCAAGAAGTTTAACCCAGGCATTTGAAACCATTACAGACGATAACCGATTAATAGCGAAAAAATTTAAGTCAAATTTCAAGTTCACAGATTATTTTATTAAGGGAGCTGAAGGAAACAAAGTAGGTGATGAAGAGATTCAAAATTTTGTTAGTATGGCCGGTAGAGATATTTTGGAGAAACATAACTTCATTGAAAAAGTTGCCACACAAGAAACACAAGTCCCAGAGGATCTAAGAAAAGGCACCTTATGTATTGGCGAGAATATTTTCAGAGGTATGAAACAAAAAGCCTATCTATCCACAGATAAAGAGTATAAACAACTAACCTTAGTTTTAATTGGCCCTACACGTGCTGGAAAGTCTACCCTGATTGGTAACCTTAGTAGAGATGCCATAAACAACGGAGAGTGTGTAGTGATATTCGATTATATAAAAAATTGTGAATTGAGCTCAGAAGTAGCTGAATTATTTCCACAAGATAAAATCCTAAACATTGAATGTCATGATTTTAAGACTCTGCAGGGTTTGGGGTATAACGAAATTCCTACAAGTGCAGATCCGTTCATTCGGTATGCTAATGCTAAGAAAATGACTACTCAATTAGTAACCTTGGTTAACTCCATCAATGCAGATGATACTACTTTCTCGGCCCGTATGAATCGTTTTATGACTAGTGCTGCACTTACAGTATTCATTAGTGGTGGTAGTGTTAAGGATGTGTTTGCAGTGCTTCAAAACCATGAAAAGAGGGCTGAGTTTATCGGTAAAGTTCCAGTTAGTCAGTATGAAAACATGGAAGAATATATGGGGTACCTTAGAGAGCTTGATGATCGTGATAAAGAAGGAACTGTAAGAGGCACAAAGTTGCATCTAGTGGAGGGTATTATTAGTCGGCTAAACAAATTAAAAGATAATCCATATATGGAGCTCATGCTAAAGAAAGGCACCCAAAAGAATATCAATCTTGTGGAGGAATTACAAAAGAATCAACTTATCTGTATTAAGATGCCTGAGTCAATGTTCTCCACAGATAATGAAAGAGATGTGTATACAACCTATTGGATGACTAAAATTTATCTAGCACTCCAGGTGCGGAGTGAAAATATTCCAGAGAGAGACAAACAAAGAAAAGTGAACCTTGTGATTGACGAATTGTATCAAGTTGAATCTACAGAGCAGTTATTAAAACAGCGGTTATCTCGTATGGCTAAGTTTGGAATGAAGCCAATCATCAGCTGCCACTATTTAAATCAGATTAGGCACATCCGAGAAGAATTACGCTCTGCCAATGCCAGCTACATGTTAATTAGTGGGTGTGACAAAAAGAATTTCGATGAACTCAAGAGTGAATTATATCCATTTACTGAAGAAGATCTATTGAAATTACCTAGATATCATTCCATGAACCTAATAAAAAGTAAAGACGGTTATGGTCGCTTTATTACTAAGCTACCTGCTCCAGTAAGTGAGGTGCTGTCATGCGAAGTTTGATTATTGTATATTGGTGTGATTTTTGCGGGTATGAATTTGGACTATTCAAAGCTTTTCCAGATGACATAACTCCTTATTGTCCAAACTGCGCTAATGATCATGATGTATTGCCTACAAAAGAATGTGAAGTTATTGGCTCATAGTCGCTTAGGCTACGAGCCTTTCTGGATAAAAGGAGGATGATGTTTAATGCGTCCAGTAGTGATCGAAATGAGAAAAGGTAAACCAGTAGTGGTAAGCTGTCCTAAAAAGGTGCAGGTGATTTTCAGAGAACCTAAGAGAAAATCATTTAAGAAACACTTGAAAACACTGGTTTACCAAGTAAAATCTTTTGTGGGCATCCAGTAGGATGTCTTTTTGTAGTTCTATAATCCATGAAGGCTCAAACGTTATAGAAATACACAAAAAAATAGACCTTAATAAAAGTCTATAGAGTCTACATATAAATTCTTTTTATCATCACTAGCAAGGGTCATCCTTTTTATAAATGTTTGTACAAAACTTTTCTTTTCTTCTCTTGTGAGTACATTCCAATTTTCCTTAGTTTCTTTTAGGATAGCAAGTATTTCAGATTTATCTGTTTTTACTTCTTCATCGTGAGGTTCAAACAGTTCCAATTGACCATTTAATTCCTCTTCTAATTTTCTCTCCTCAGACATTCGATTTTCAAAATCTTCATCGGAGAGCATTTCATTTGCCCAAGCATATTGCCATTTGCGTTTTCTTTTTTCGATTCTCTCTAATTCCTTTTTTAATTGTTCAAATTGGTCATTATCTTTATTGTCATTGTCGAGTGATAGATCTACTGTTGCAGCAACTTCATTTAACGCTGAATCTATGTCTATTTTAGCTAAGTAATCAACAAAAGTTGCTTCTACTTTAATTTCTGAGAAGGATCTGGCTTTTTTACACTGGCCGGTTAATTTATAGCTGCACCGATATAACTTATAAGTTTTTTTCTCTCCAGATGCTAAAGGGGCACTAGTGACGTTTCCAACCATTGAATTCCCACAATGAGCACACTTGAAAGGTCCAGAAAAAATATATTGACTAGAAATTTGTTGAGGTTGTATTCCTCTTCTAACTTCTATAGTTTTTTGAACTAAATCAAAAGTTTCTTTATCCACAATAGGAGGTACCGCATCCTCTTTTAAGATTCCGCCCCATCGAATAGAACCTTTATAAAGAGGGTTTTTTAGAATCTGCATTAAAGGTGTATCATTCCAAGTATTTCCGTCTTTAGTTGTAATATTTCTTTCGTTCAAATACCTGCATACTTTGTGAGCACTTAAGCCTTTTAAGTAAAGCTCAAATATTAGTTTAATCGTTCTAGCTTCGTCTTCTTTAATAGTTAATGTTCCTGACGATAAATCTAGGTCATAACCTATTGGAGATTTGTTATGTGCGTATTTTCCTTGTCTAACTTTTTCAGCAGTTCCCATCCGAACTCGTTCACCAAGATTCTCTCTTTCCCACTGAGCCATAGCAGCTACTATGGTAATAAACATTCTACCCATTGCTGTAGTAGTTTCGAATACTTCTGTAGCTGATTTGAATTTACAGTTATGCTTATCGAAAATTTGTAACATTTTATATAGGTCCAGTACTGATCTGGTTAGTCGGTCTAACCTATAAACAAGAACGCAATCAATCTTACCTTCCTTGATGTCCTTTATCATCTGTTCTAATTGTGGACGGTTCATATTCTTAGCTGAGATTCCCTCATCAACATAGACGCCTGTTAAGTCCCAATCCTGGGCTATACAATAGGCTTTAAGCCTTTGTTTCTGTGCTGAAATGGAATAACCTTCATTAGCTTGTTCTTCTGTAGATACACGTATATATATTGCAACTTTCATTGAAAATACCACCTCTTTGCAGAACTTGTCGAAATAAGAAGAAAAGAATGTCGATAAAACACGTTTAAAGTGTTGTAAAATGGGTAGTAAGGACAACTTGTACATAACGTGTCAGCTAAATGGCTTACATCCTAATCGCGGAAAGATATAAAACCTTTCCGTTACGCGCCTACTCTTTGCGTGTTGGAAGCCATTCGTAGAGATCATCTATATGAATATCCAATATAGATGCAATCGTTTTAGCGGTTTCAAGCGACATACCTTGTTTATCGGTTGCCCACTTGTTCACTTGTTGTCGTGTTACACCTAGGCGTTCGGCTAATTGTGATTGTGTCATCCCAACATGGCGCAACCTTTCAGAAAGTAGGCACTTTCCGATTTGGTAAGCCATTATATACCGCCTTCGCTTAATCAAAATGATAAAGGGGATTTCATATGAATAAATTCTCGGGTGAAACAAAAAAAGAAATTCTAAAATTACTGGTAAAACCAGCATTAAAAATCATCGTTGAAAAT
>FPIC01024929.1_pt1 | contig 36680 bp, 30 predicted proteins | sample 1504481 | NCBI WGS metagenome assembly FPIC01 (sample SAMEA4475357, study PRJEB15587) | soil metagenome | biome: Soil; feature: Field | place: India | collected 2015-03-11 | depth 0 m
TAGTAGTGCCTTTTTGTTTGCCATACAGATTATTGTAAAATTCAATAAACTATTCTATAAATACTACGTACTAAAATATAATCCATTTTTTTGCTAAAATAATTTAGATTGCTCTTTGGTAACTTTTTGATATATAGTTTTTTATGTACAAAGGAGTAAGCTATTTATAGAGTTTATTTTTTGCCCTCAACTTTAGGTAAGTTGCTATTAAAGTTTTTTTTTATTCTTAAAAACTACTTGTTAATGGTTAAATTTTTATCTATTTATTTTACTGCATAGTATGCTTTTTATTCTACTCTCCTGGCTGTATGTAGTATGTATTTCCTATGTATATGGCCATGCTCTAATATCTCTTTTTTACAAATTTGTGAGCGAAAAGCTCCGGGTAAACTTTGTAGTAACTGTACTTTCTGGCTTGGCTATGCTGGCTGTGCTGGCTAGTTATATGTCTTTATTTATTAAAATTGGCCTGTTAGCGAATGTCATTATCATAGCCCTGGGTTTGGCTTACAGTATAGTGCAGAGAAAACTGCTTATGGCAAATGTTGCAGAATTATTGCAGGCGGTACAAAAAACACCCTTGTTAATATGTCTTTTTTTTCTGCTTGCTTTAGGCATGAGCCTGGTATTGTCTTTATCTCCTTTTGTGAAATTTGATGATGGGCTTTATTACCAGCAATCAATTAAATGGATAGAAAATTACCCAGCCATTACTGGCCTGGGTAACCTGCATTTAAAGCTTTCATTTAATTCATCATGGCATGTTTTATCTGCCTTGTTTAGTTTCTCATTCCTGGGTTTACAACTCAATGACCTCAACGGGTTGTTGTTTTTACTGGTAATTGTACTTGCTATTGATGGCCTTGCAGCTATTTTAAAAAATAAATTCCGATTTAGCGATGTGTTTAAGGTAGTGACAATCGCTCCGCTGCATTTGCTGTACCACTATGTTATTTCACCGTCACCAGACCTGGTGGTGCCTTATTTAGTGTGGATAGTATTTGTGCTCTTTTTAACAAAAATAGAGCAGGGCAGGCAGCAGGATTTTGATGTTTACAGCCTGTTGATTTTAACTCTTTCTGTTTTTGCAGTGGTAATCAAACTTTCTGCAGCACCCGTAGCATTGCTGTCATTTTACTTGCTGGCAATACAGTTGAGGCTTAAAAATGTTAAAACATTGTTGCCTGTCGGGGTATTGGTGCTTCTTATGGTAACTCCCTGGATGGCAAGGAATATTATTATTTCGGGTTACCTGGTTTATCCTTTCTATCAGCTTGATTTACTAAATGTAGACTGGAAAATACCTGTAGAGTTGGTTCAGTTGGAGGTGTTGGAAACCCAATCGTTTGCTAAAATCAAGGGCATGCTTTTTACAGAGGTAGCAGCCTTGTCTGCCTCCGAATGGTTGCCTTACTGGTTTAGCCAGTTGCAACCAAGCGAGCGTATTATTGTCGTGCTCAATATACTTCTTACCTTGGGTGTTTCAGCCTGGGGACTAATACACTTAGCTAAAGGCAAATTTAACCTGCAAAAGGCTGGTTATGCTATGCTGGGTTTTACGGTTTATGCAGGTATTATTTTCTGGTTTGTAACTGCTCCCCATTTCAGGTATGGAATGGCGTTTATTCTGCCTGTGTATTTATTATTTTTTAGCCTTGCCTTATATTATATAATAAAAAAGTTTTCACAGTATACAACTTTGGTTATACCCTGCTTGCTGGCACTCTTTTTTGCAAAACCTGTATACGATACTTTAAAAAGGCATGTAATACAAACGCAGTACCGGGCTGCCTTTCTGGTGCCCGATGGCCAGCAGTATACCATGGCAAAGCAGGTAAAATACAGGGGTATATCATTATATGTTCCAGAAGCCACAGCGCAGTGCTGGGGATCTCCACTGCCTTGTGCACCATTTATTGTTGATGGCCTGGAGCTGCGCAACGGACACCTGGAAGGAGGCTTTCGAATAGTAAAAGCAAACCCCGAAGAGTACAGTGCGAGGCGACTTGAGAGTATGAAAAAAACGGAGTAAATTATAACTTTTTAAAACATAGTCCAGTACAATAATGGGTATAGATTGGAATAAAATAAAGCTGGTCATTTTTGATGTTGATGGTACGTTGTACAACCAGCGCCTGATGCGCAAGCGGATGAGCCGTATGCTGATCAGTCATTATTTTTTTCGCCCCTGGAAGGCCTACGATCTGCAAGTGATACGTGTGTTCCGTAAAGAAAGAGAGTTATTGTGCTTTAACCCTGTGAAGGGATTGGAAGAGGCCCAGTATAAGGTGTGTGCCGATAAGGTACACTCTACTACAGATAACGTAAAGAAACTAATCGATAAATGGATGTATCAGGCTCCTCTACAATACCTTAAAGAGTGCAGATACCCTGGTGTTACTAATTTTTTTGATTTTTTGAAGCAAAGGAATATACACATAGCTGTATATTCTGATTACCCGGCCGCAGATAAACTGCGCGCCATGGAGCTCGAGGCAGACCTGGTGGTATCGTCTACTGACACCGCAATAGACGCATTAAAACCTAACCCTGCCGGCCTAAGCTACATACTGCGCCACTTCAACGTGGCAGCAGATGAGTGTCTGTTTATTGGTGACAGAGATGAGTTGGATGGAGAGTGCGCCCGCAAAGCAGGAGTGCCCTATTACATACTCTCTCCAAAAGATATCGCAACTGATTTTTACTCGACATTACCACAAACATTACCATCTATGTGAGTCGATTATTTCATTTTTTAACTTTTTGAGCTATGGAACAAAACTATCTGAAAGTGCCCTCTAAAGCTGGGAGCATACCTAAAGACACGTCATCACTAAAAGACTACATTTCAATCGCCAGGCCCGACCATTGGTTTAAGAATATATTTATGGTGCCGGGTATGTTGTTTGCCATCCTTTATTTTAAAGTACCCTTTACCTTAGAGTTGTTAGGCATGTTGGTAATGGGGGTATTGAGCACCTGCTTTATTGCTTCAGCAAACTATGTTATCAATGAATGGCTTGATGCTGAGTTTGATAAATTTCATCCTGTTAAAAAGAACCGGCCCTCTGTTACAAAAAGCCTGAATCCTTCTTTTGTTTACCTGGAGTATGCCTTTTTAATTACTCTGGGGTTGGGTATGGCATATTTTATTTCTTTACCATTTTTCCTGCTAGAAGTACTGTTACTGGTAATGGGGATATTGTATAACGTTAAGCCCTTCCGTACCAAGGATCAGCCTTTTCTGGATGTACTATCAGAATCGATCAATAACCCTATACGCCTGGCATTGGGGTGGTATATATTTGTGCCGCTTGTATTTCCACCGCTTAGCATAATAGTAGCCTACTGGATGGGGGGAGCTTTTTTAATGGCCATTAAACGCTTTGCCGAGTATCGCTTTATCAATGATCCTAAAGTGGCAGGTCTATACAGAAAGTCTTTTCAGTATTATACTGAAAACAGCCTTCTTATATCTTCCTTCTTTTATGCATTAACGTCAACCTTTTTCCTGGGGATTTTCCTGATCAAGAACAGGATAGAGCTTTTAGTAAGCTTTCCGTTTTTTGCCTTGTTATTTGCCTGGTACCTTAAAATAGGTTTGCGTAAAGACTCTGCTGCCCAAAAGCCCGAAAAGCTTTATACACAGAAAAAATTCAGAGTGTATGTTATATTTATGGGCTTGTTGCTTGCAGCCCTTATCTTCTGGGATATGCCTATCCTGAACTGGTTTTTGCAGAACACTTTTGTAAATTAAACAGATCAATAAAAGCACAGGCTCAGCAATAAGGTTGAGCCTGTGCTTTTAAATACCTAATTCTACCTGGAAAGCAGAGTACCAAAAGTTACGCGGCAAAGCTGTTACAGTAGCCGATAGGGCATGATAAGAAACATTAGCCTGTATTTTTACCCTATGGCGCCTCAGGTACTTGGTTACACCTGCTGTATAGGTTTGCTCTGGTGCTTCTGCAAAGCCCAGGGTAGGGTTAGTAGTAATGGCAGCATACCTGGCTGCTATCTCGAAGTTGTTGGTAAAAAGGTAGCTGGATTGAATCAGTGAGCCACTACCAGTTATAATATATCTTTCTGCTCCGGTTGGCGAAACTGTAAAAGGAGAGGGGGTGTCTCGTTGCATATGCTCCAGGTACAAAGCAAACCCCTGATACTTTAGCAAACCATCAAAAAAATAAGTAGTAATATTGCGTGTTTCAAATAAGTCCTGGCCAATCTGGCCTCCTGTTCTGCGTGCGCTTTCATTATAACTTAGCCCTCCTGCCAGCGATACTTTAACAGTTTGCTCTCTTTCCAGATCGCCCTCAAAATAATCTCCCCAATTAGTAAATAAGCCAAAAGGCAAGTACTCTATACGGCCTGTATAGGCCAGCCCTGGGTTAGAGGTAATTACATTTCTGCCATCGCCAGTACTAATGGCACCTTTCAGCATGTAGCTGGACCTGCCAAAATGGTTCAGGTAATATACTTGCAAGCCAAAGTCCCGGTCTATATTATATAAAGCATTAACAATAGAGCGATCTACAAATTGCTGCTCACCTGATGAGATAACACGTTGCCGGTTGCCAGGTAATTTTGTCTGTCCAAATATCAACTGCCAATGTTCATTGGGTTTGTAAAATAAGGCTGCATCCCGAACCACGTTGGGGCTTTCATTTACAGCAGAATTCTGGCGCACGCTCCAATCCATATCGCCTCTTGAAAACGATAACTGTATATTATATGTAAGCTTAGGACTATACATATAGCCTTCTGCGCGCAAACGGAGCCTGCGTACACGTGCTTCTACCTCTGCCGCATCCAGGGTATTGCCCGAAAGGGTTGTGTAAGCAGCCCTGTTCTGCATCCTGAATCTGAAGATAACCGAGTAGGAACTATCGCGGGCTACCATGCCATTACCTACTTCCTGCTTTGGATACAGGAGGGGTGGCTGAGGTGAAAACTGAGCCAAAGCGGTAATACTGAAAAAAAATAACAATAAGAGAGTATAAAAGTACCTGTTTGCCATAGGGTAAAGGTTAATGCAAATAATGCCAGAGCAATATTAAGGAATTGTAAATTTAATGTAAACATTAGGTAACATTACTGTTTGAAGCCAGAATGGGTTGTGCAATCTGTAATTTGCTGCCAAAAAGTTTATTCTGCCAGCTGTATATAATAAACAGGTTGTTCTGATAGCGTTTTAAAAATTGTAAAATTCCGTTAATTTTGGCATTTAATTCAACTAAACCAAACCGTATGAAAGCATATATATTTCCGGGGCAGGGTTCCCAGTTTTCTGGAATGGGCAAAGACCTGTTTGCCGGTTCTGATATAGCCAAGCGCATGTTTCACCAAGCCAATGAAATTCTTGGCTTTGATATAACCACTGTAATGTTTGCCGGAACCGAAGAAGAGTTAAAGCAGACCAATGTTACTCAGCCTGCTATTTTTCTGCATTCGGTAATTTTGGCTGCTGTAGCAAAAGAGTTTAATCCAGACATGGTGGCTGGGCACTCTTTGGGTGAATTTTCTGCGTTAGTTGCTAATAAAGCTTTATCTTTTGAAGATGGACTGAGCCTGGTTGCTAAACGGGCGGCTGCAATGCAGAAAGCCTGCGAAATTAACCCATCTACCATGGCTGCTATTCTGGGCCTGGACGATAAAGTAGTAGAAGAAATATGTAGCAGTATAGATGAAGAGGTTGTAGTGGCAGCTAATTATAACTGCCCTGGCCAGTTGGTAATTTCCGGCTCTTTTAAAGGTATTGATATTGCCTGCGAAAAATTAAAGGCTGCAGGTGCAAAACGTGCATTGCCGTTACAGGTTGGTGGTGCTTTTCACTCGCCTCTTATGGAGCCAGCCCGTGTAGAGCTGGAAAATGCCATTCGGTCTGCAAAGTTCTCACAGCCTATCTGCCCGGTATATCAGAATGTAAACGCACAGCCTTCCACTGATATTGAAACTATCAAAAACAACCTGATTGCACAGCTTACAGCGCCTGTTCGCTGGACGCAAACCATCGAAAACATGGTAAATGGCGGAGCTACCGTATTTGTAGAATGCGGGCCTGGTAAAGTTTTGCAGGGATTAGTTAAAAAGGTACATAAAGAAGCGCAAACTACCAGTGTTGAGTTTGCGTAAGAAATAAAGTTAAAAAGGCTTGATGCATTTTTTGCAAGTGTGTTGAGCCTTTTTAACTTTATTTTTCAAAAAGCTTGTAAATAATATTTTAAAGTATCTATTTTGAGTGTTACTTAAAGAGATTTAAAACTTACATGGCTTTTTAGAATATTGTATAGGTATATTTCTACTTTAAAAAGACTCTGCCTGTAATAGGATTAGGTTACTTACATTTGGTTTTACTATTACATTGCCTTTAAAAAAATATCAAATCACTGCACACTTATGGGATACCTGGATATAGTAGTTTATGATAAAGCCAAAAACCATTTTAGAGGCAATTTTCCGGAGGCGCTTCCCATTGAGAACGCACATATCCATATTGGTATGTATCTTGGTTGGATTATTGAAAATGAGTTGTATAGTGAGTACTTTGAAGAAGAGTGCGAAACCCAGATGTATCGCTTTAAGCATCGTGAGCTTAGTTGCACTATATTGAGTGAAATCTGGGATGGGCACCTGGGCAGCGACTTGTTTTCTAATGAAGGAAACCTGTTTACCAATTATTACTATGGTGGAGGCCTTTTTAATAAAGACTATAAAACGATCCTGGCCAAAGACCTGCCAAGTATTTACCATGTAAAAGATTCATGGGAAAATTATGAGCTAATGGCCGAGAAAATTTCTAAACGCTACCAGGAGTGGAAAAAGCTTTTAGAATAGCGTTATTGCCAGAATTTCTCTTCTACACCTAAGCCGAATAAGGCAAAATCATATTTAACCGGATCTTGGGGATCCATTTCTTTTAAATAGCTGGTTAGCTCCAGCGCTGTCTGCCAATCAACTGATTTACGGGTAATCAGTCCTAATTTGCGTGCTACCCTTTCTACATGCAAATCGCAGGGGCATACCAGTTGTGATGGATCAATAGAGTGCCATATTCCAAAATCCACTCCTTTATCATCCTTTCTGACCATCCACCGTAAAAACATATTTACGCGTTTACAAGCAGTATTTCGGGCTGGAGTTGAAACATGCTTGCGGGTACGCTGCGGAGCATCTTCCAGGCTAAAGAAAAGAGTATGGAAGCCTCTTAAGCCTTTTTCTACAGTTGCATCTCCCGGGTGCATAAATTGGGTAAAAGCAGTTTCCAGAGAGTCGTTCTGCTTGTAAAACTGTTTAAAAAACTCTATGAAATAAAGTGTGTCGGTAGCATTGAAAGTGCGATGCTTAAACTGTAAAAGCCGTTTTAAATCTTCTTCTTCGTGGTTGCAAATAAAGTCATGAGGTGCGCCATCCATTAACTCGATAAGCTCTTTGCATTTGTTAATGATGGTCTTTCGTTGGCCCCAAGCCAGTATTGATGCCCAGAATCCCATTATCTCAATGTCTTGCTTTTTAGTAAACAAATGAGGTATGCTTATAGGGTCGTTGGTAATAAATGAAGGTTGATTATACTGGGCTACTTTTTCGTCAAGAAAAGCTTTTATCTGATCTAAGTTTTGCAAATTTAATTTTAGTTAAGTGTGCAATTATGGTTTGGTGTATATTGTTTTAAAACGGTCCTCAACTTTTAGAGGCAGTATTGAAATGGTTCTGGTAGGGTTGCAGGGTAGCAAGGCGATCTATTTTACCGGAGGGAGTATGCTCAAAACTATCTATCCAGAATATAGCTTTAGGTACTTCATAGCGTTGCAGGTAAGTAGAAATATTAGAATCTACCGCTTGTTGGAGCGCATGAACAAATTTTTTACTCTCAATACATAGTACCGCTGCATTGCCTAGTATCGGGTGTGGTAAAGAAGCTACAAAATATGGTGTTTCCGGAGCCAATTTGTTAAAAAGAGGTTCGAGCTTACTTTCTATTGTAGTTACCTGTAGCTTAACACCGCCACTATTAATAACCTGGTCTGCACGCCCCAGCCACATAAACGAGTGGCTATTGAGCAGGCGAACCAAGTCGTTGGTTACCAGCTTTTCTCCATTGCTAAGGATAGATTGTATGGTTAAACAGCCTCTTGCATCGGTGCCCAGCTGAACTTCTGGAAAAGCAGTAAAGGCATTGCTCTTGTGCGGGCCATTTATTCTCCGTAAGGCAATATGCGATACGGTTTCTGTCATTCCGTAGGTATGATAGCAGGGAGCATCAACACTTTGCAGCATATCTTCCAGGGTATTGCTTATTGGCGCACCTCCCAGTAGTATAGCTTTCATGTTGTCCAGTATAGTTTTTTTAGAGCGGTCATTACTTAGGATATGTTGTATCTGCATAGGTACGAGTGCTGTAAAATCAAAGCTGCTACCAGGAGAATGATTGTCCAGCGGATTTGTGCTAGGGGCTTGCAGGTATATATCCATTCCTGTTTCCAGGCAGCGTACCAGCATCATTATACCAGCTATATAATCTGTATTAAGGCAAACCAGGGCTTTATATCCTTTTTGTAAGTGCAGTGCCTCTGCCGTCATGGCAGCGCTGGCTTCCATCTGCCGGCGGTAGAGCAGGGTTGCTTTAGGTGCACCGGTAGAGCCAGAAGTATAAACAACAAATTCCTGCTGGCCATTTAACCATTGCTGGCAAAATTGTAACGCCCTTTGTGCAAAGGGAGGATAAGGTGTAAGATCACTGCTATCCGATACCTGGCTGAGGTTTATTTGCCGTTTGTCCAGGTAAAGTGTAGGAAGCGCATTTAGCATAAGATTATTACAACTAATGTGAATTGCTATTGCAAGTACTTTAACTTTTTGGCAATATTGAAAGTATAAAGCATACTCCCAAGCTGTAGTGCAAAATAGTAGAGCATTGTGCCTTTTGCTTCAATTATTGATTTTAAACGCATGCTTCATTCAAAAGACTTGCTTTTTGTTATTAATCCTATTTCCGGAGATGTAGATAAAACAGACCTGGAAGAAAGGCTTACTTTGTTTGCAGATAAAAATGGCATTGTTCCTTCTTTCTTTTTAACCACCGGCGCAGATGATAAAGAAAGATTAAAGTTATTGATTGAGCGTGATGAGCCAGGTACAGTGGTAGCGGTGGGAGGAGACGGTACTGTAAGTATGGTTGGAGAGTTGCTGATCAATACCAATAAGGTATTGGGTATTATTCCTATGGGCTCAGGAAACGGGCTTTCTAAGGATATTGGTATTCCGCAGGATTTTGATGAAGCTCTGCAAGTGCTGGTGGAGGGAGAGGTGCATGAAATTGATACCCTTCGCATTAATGGGCATCCTTCCTTGCACCTGAGCGATCTGGGTTTTAATGCCCTGGTGGTAAAGCGCTTTGCCGAGGGGCAACGCAGAGGGCCCACAGCCTATGCCTGGCATGTAATGCGCGAGTATGTTGGCTACCAGTCTGGCGAGTACGAGGTAATAACCGCAGATGATTACTTTAAAGGAAAAGCCTTTATGGTAACTATAGCTAATGCTAATATGTTTGGCAGCAATGCTACCATAAACCCACAGGGCATTATTAATGATGGTTATTTTGAAATTTGCATTCTGGAGGAGTTTCCCAAAACAGCAGGAATAGCTATTTTATACCAGATGTTCAGTGCAGAAATACATCAATCGTTACACAGCAGGGTTATTCGTTGCAAGGAAGCTGTGATCAGGAACCTGGATAAATCGCCTGTACAAATAGATGGTGAGCCTTTTACTGATGCAGAAGAGTTGAAAGTATCAATTTTGCCTTCCAGCTTGCGTGTAATCACAGACCGGCCTTAAGGCAAGTTGCTGCCTGGCGCAATCTTACGCTACTGAACTGCCTTTTAAGGCTGGCTCTGTGGCAGCAAACAAATCCAGTTTTTTTCGAAATACCACTTTTGTTTTATGTTCCGACTGGGGCTCAAGTACCTTCATCCAGGTTTCGCCATTCGAGTGATACTCTAATTTAAAAATACCCCGGTGTGCATGTGTAAATGTTGATTTGCGGCCGCTTTTTACAAAACCTACCTTACTGCCTGCGCCACTCACAATAAAATGATTAGAACCTTTCTGGAAGTACTGCAGGTTATGATCGTGCCCTGCGCTATAAATAATATTTTTATATTTTTTAATGATGCGTAGTAAGTTTTTACGCATACGCTTGTAACGGGGATGGGCCATATCCTCGTAGGCGCCAAATACCTTACGGTACAAAGGATATAACGACCCTGCCACAGGTAAAGGAAGTAAAAGGCGTTTGTGTATAGCGGTTAGTGGAAAAATATGATGCTTTGTTGTAAAGCGCCCACCGTGTAAGGCATTACTATACAAAGGGTGGTGGGCTGCAATTAAAATATGTTTATGCTGGTTCTGTTTGATACTTTCTTCAAATAACTCGAAAAAGTGTGCTTCGCTTTCTGCACAGCAATTATACTTTTTGCCAATGGGCTTAAAACCTCTTTGTATCCACCATTGAGTATTTATAAAAAGAACCATCAGGGAATCACTCAGATGAACTTCAGTAGGACCGGGGCAACCCAAAGGAGGCAGGTAGTTCTGGCCTCGCTTCATATACTCTTTAACATATTTCTCCTGGCGCTGCAGATAGGCAAAGCCATTTCGCTTGCCCTTGTTCCAGTCATGATTACCCGATACAAAATAAACATTACCCTTATAAGTGTTAAAAAGCTCCATCTGGGCTTCAAGCCTTTTCTCAGATATTTCTCTAAGCCTGTGCCCTTTGGGGGGTAAACCCCTGGGGTATATATTGTCACCCAAAAAAATGGTAGTATGATCTTCGGGCGCATCAGCAATTTCACGTTTCAGCAGGTTCAGTACATGGTCTGTTCCATCCAGCCGTGGAGCCCCTGCATCGCCTATCAATAATACGGTATGAATAATCCTGTCTTCAGATTCAGGATGCAGCAGGCTCCAACCCCTGTCTGAGCGGGTATAATAAATCCTTTTGTGCGAGCGATGGTCTCTCAGCAAAAGAAAGAGAATTGCAACAAGTAGTATAAAGGAACCTATAACGATAATATGAATTGGCATAGATACTGCATTTATGATAGTGGCCGTTAACACAAAATAGGATAAGACCTTACTAGGTAAACCAGATAGTACAGGCTGGGGTTTCAGACAAGATGCACGCTGTGCGGGTACATTAATACCAATACAGAACCGTTGATCAAGTTTTTCTGGCATTTTGTGGCCATATCGCCTATTTTGCGAAAATACAAACCAGGCATATTTTACCCTTAAATTACATTTATATTTATGGTTCAAAGTGAAGTGGCCGAATATAATTTTTTATGATTTTTACTGAAAACATTGCTGAGGCTCTCCGGGCAATAAAAGGAAACCGTTTGCGTACCGTGCTGACAGGGATGATCATTGCTATTGGAATTATGGCGCTGGTAGGCATCCTTACGGCTGTAGATAGTATACAAGCCTCCATCGATTCCAGCTTGTCGGAGCTGGGAGCGAAGTCTTTTGATATAAAACAGAAAGGCTCCCGAGGCCGCAGACGAGGAGTAGAAGAGAAGGTGTACCCGCCTATAAGTTATGCTGAGGCCAAACGCTTTAAGGAGCTATATCCTTTTTCTGCCCGCATCAGCATCTCATCCTGGATAACCGGTTCGGCAGAAGCTAAATATGGTTCGCGTAAAACAAACCCAAATACAGGAGTAGTAGGAGGTGATGAAAACTACCTGCTTGCCAACGGCTTAAACTTATCAGCCGGACGTAACTTTTCAACCATAGAGCTAGACTATGGTGTTAATGTTGCTATCATAGGGTATGAGCTGGCAGAGACCTTGTTCCGGAATGAAGATCCTATCCAAAAAGAGGTATCCTTGCTTGGGCGAAAGTTTAAAGTTATTGGGGTGTTGGAAAAAGCCGGTGGAGGGCTGTTGGGAGGAAACTCCAGCGACAGGCGTGCTTTAATTCCTTTACAAAATGTATTGCAGTTAATGCGCACGGCAACACCATCTTTTGAAATTGTTACAATTACCAACCTGCCCTCTGAACTGGATTATGCGATGAGCGAAGCTACAGGAATTATGCGCATTGTGCGCCGTGATGCTTTAGGTCAGCCCGATTCGTTTGAGTTAAGCCGTTCAGAATCGTTAGCTACTGCAATGAATGATATTTCGGGTGTGCTTAGGCTTGCAGGGTTTGGCATAGGCTTTATTACACTGATGGGAGCTTCCATTGGCCTTATGAATATTATGATGGTAACCGTAACGGAACGTACCCGCGAAATAGGTGTACGTAAGGCATTGGGGGCAACACCTGGTCTGATTCGACAGCAATTTTTAGTAGAGGCAATCGTTATTTGTCAGTTAGGCGGTATTGTAGGTGTAATATTTGGCATCGGAATAGGTAATGTGGTGTCTTTATTAATTGAATCGGGTAAATTCATTATTCCCTGGATATGGATTATTACCGCTTTTGTGGTATGCGGTTTAGTAGGCATTCTGTCGGGCTATTACCCTGCCTATAAAGCTTCTAAGTTAGATCCTATTGAATCGTTGAGGTACGAATAACATTTTACCGGCTTTCTGAAATATTAAAAAGATTATATAAAAAAATATTTTGTTTATTTTATAACCTTAATGTTAGCATATTTGTATATTTGTAATATATTTGTGTTAAATACAGATTTTTACTGTACAGAGTAACATCTCTATCATTTTATAATAAGGTCATGAAATTAAAATACAGCCTTTTAGTACTCGCTATGTTTGCTTTTTGCGGATTTGCTTCGGCAAGGCAAGGTGAGATTATTCTTGAAGGTGTTTATAAAGGGAAAAACCTGTTTGTGCAGAACCCTTTTAATGGTAACCTTAAGGATTTCTGTACTAAAGAGGTGATCGTAAATAATAAAGTGCTGCTTTCGGAAATTAAATCGAGCGCTTTTGAAATAGACCTTTCTTCTTTTTCTATTGATGAGTCATTGTTCGTAAAGATCGTATACAAGGAAGATTGCCAGCCCAAAGTAATTAACCCTCATGCCATTGGTACAAAAAAGGCATTTACTTACAATACGCTAAAGGTTGATACACAATCAATCAGCTGGTCTACCCAGGGAGAAACCGAACAGACTATTTATTTTCTTGAAAAGTTTGTAAACAACAGCTGGTTGGTGGTGTCGCCCCCAATCAAAAGCCTTGGCGATGAGGCTTCTGCCTATTATATGCTTAAAACAGCACATCACTCCGGGCTTAATAAGTACAGAATCAAATCTTTTAACGAGAAAGGGCAGGTGTTTTACTCTAAAGTTTACGAGTTCGAGTCAAATGAAGCACCTGTAACCTTTAAGCCTAAAAAAGTAAAAGATAATATCATACTTTCTAAAGCTACTCCCTACCAGGTGCTTGACCAGTTTGGAAACATCTTGCTGAAGGGTGATGAGGCTACTATTAATGTAGAACAACTTAAAACAGGTACTTATTACCTCAACTTTGATAACAGGCTGGAAAAGTTTACGAAGAAATAAAGATAACACCTACACCAATTACCAAAATGAGACCTGCCTTGTGTTATACTAGGGCAGGTTTTTTTATCCCTAATTTGTTAGCTTAAGTAAAGTAAAAAAGCCACAGCTTAATTAGCTGTGGCTTTTTTACACTCTTGTTTAATGATGGCTTAGTATTTCTTCTGGTTCTTCTACTTCTACCAGGCCGGCCTCATTAATGTTTTTTAACACAACTGTTTTTAATTCATTAATCAGTACCGGGTCATACTTGGCAGTTACACGCACATAGTTTTCTGTAAAGCCGTGCATTTGTCCATTTTCAATATCAGCTTCAAACAATACCTGGCTGCTCGAGCCCAATTGTGCTTCATAGAAATGGCGTCTTTTTTTATCAGAAAGTATGTGTAGCATCTTTGAGCGCTGGTTTCTTTCACTCATTGGTACCGGATCAGGCAGATCAATAGCTACTGTATTGGCTCTTTCAGAATAAGTAAATACGTGCAGGTAAGAAATGTCCATTTCATTCAGAAACTGGTAGGTTTCTTTAAAATCAGCCTCTGTTTCGCCAGGAAAACCTACAATTACATCTACACCGATACAGCAGTGAGGCATTAGTTCTTTAATCTTGTTTACACGTTCTGCATACAATTCTCTGCGGTAGCGCCTGCGCATAGCACCCAATATTTTGTTGCTACCCGACTGCAAAGGAATATGGAAATGTGGTACAAAGCGTTTGGATGATGCAACAAAGGCTATTATTTCATCGGTAAGCAGGTTAGGCTCTATAGATGAAATACGTATACGCTCAATTCCTTCCACTTCATCCAGCGCTTTAACCAGGTCCAGGAAGCGATCTTCACGCTTTCCGTCCCTGATGCCAAAATCGCCAAGGTTTACACCAGTAAGCACAATTTCCTTAACGCCTGTAGCTGCAATTTCATGGGCAGCCTTAACAACATTTTCAATGGTATCGCTACGGCTGTTACCCCGTGCAAGGGGTATAGTGCAAAAGGTGCATGAGTAGTCGCACCCATCCTGTACTTTTAAAAAAGTACGGGTACGATCATTTAAGGAATAGGCCTGATTAAAAGTATTGGCAGCTTCTACTTCCTGAGCAAATACCTGCGCTTTGTCTTTTTTCTCAAAGGTATCCAGGTACTCTAACAGCCTGAATTTTTCAGCTGCACCCAATACGGCATCAACACCAGGGATAGAGGCAATCTCTTCTGGCTTGAGCTGCGCATAGCAGCCAATTATGGTTACAAAAGCATTAGGGGAGTGGCGAAGTGCTTCTTTTACAACTTTCCGGCACTTTTTATCAGCATTGTCCGTAACAGAACAAGTATTAATTACATAAATATCAGCGGGGTCTGTAAACTCTACCTTTTCATAGCCTTTCTGTTCAAAAAGGCGGGCAATGGTTGAGGTTTCAGAAAAGTTGAGTTTGCAACCCAAGGTATAAAACGCTACTTTTTTATTCATAATGCAAAAATAATCAATTATTTCTGAAGTCCCTTACAGCATACTGTCTGCATTTACAACGCACTGGCTATATGCATGGGGTAATTTTTGTTAATTTTTAAAAATGACTCTAATTTTTAAACCCTTTTTGCGTTAATGTGTATATTTTATTGCAAAGTGCCTTAAAATTTTAAGGTGTTTTGTTTGTTTTGATATAAAATATATAAATTGCCGTCATAATTTAAACCACCTTCTCTGTCAAATGTCTATTATCAGATTTAAAGCTTTAGAAGAGATTACAAAGCGTAAACCAATTAAGGTTACTGCGCCTTCTTCCAAAATTTCAGAATACTTTGGATGCAACGTATTTGGAAAAGAAGCCATGCGTGCTACTCTTTCCGGTGATATTTACAACAAATTAATTGCGAGCATTGAGTCTGGCGCTCGTATAGACCGCGATGTAGCAGATGCTGTGGCTTCTGCTATGAAAACATGGGCTGTTAGCAAAGGTGCCACACACTACACTCACTGGTTCCAGCCTCTAACCGGCAGCACTGCCGAAAAACACGATTCTTTTTTTGAACTGGATGATAACCGCGCTATTGAGAAGTTCAGAGGCAGCTCCCTGGTACAACAGGAGCCTGATGCATCTTCGTTCCCTAGTGGCGGTATTCGTAATACATTTGAGGCCCGTGGCTATACTGCCTGGGATCCTACTTCGCCTGCATTTATTATTGAAACTGCTTCAGGCATAACCCTTACTATTCCTACCATCTTTGTATCGTATACAGGGGAAGCTCTGGATCATAAAACACCACTTCTTAAATCTATAGAGGTTATAAACAGGGCCGCTACAGATGTTTGTGAGTTTTTTGACAGGGATGTACAATCAGTAAGTGTAACATTAGGTGCAGAGCAGGAATATTTCCTTGTAGACAGGGCCTTGTTTTACGCGCGCCCCGACCTGGTTATGACTGGACGTACTGTATTTGGACATAGCTCAGCCAAAGGCCAGCAATTGGAAGACCATTACTTTGGGTCAATTCCGCAGAGGGTGCATAACTTTATGCTGGAATTTGAAATTGAAGCCTGGAAACTCGGCATTCCGATCAGAACCCGACATAACGAGGTTGCTCCTGGCCAGTTTGAGTGTGCACCTTCTTTTGAAGATGTTAACCTGGCAGTAGACCATAACCAATTGCTGATGGACATTATGGACAGGGTTGCTGAGCGTCACGACTTTAAAGTACTGTTTCATGAAAAGCCTTTTAAAGGTGTAAATGGTAGCGGTAAGCATAATAACTGGTCGCTGGTAACCAATACAGGCAAAAACCTGCTTTCGCCTGGTAAGCGCCCTAAAGACAACTTGCAGTTTCTTACCTTCTTTGTAAATACCATTAAGGCAGTTTATGATCATGCCGACCTGTTACGGGCCAGCATTGCTTCGGCAGGTAACGATCATCGCCTGGGTGCAAACGAGGCACCTCCGGCTATTATGTCGGTATTTGTTGGGTCGCAGTTATCAGAAATATTAGATGCGCTGGAAAACAACGAAGATCTGCAAATCGATAAGGGCGATAATATGTACCTGAAGCTGGGTATTGATAAGGTTCCTTCTATTCTGCTGGATAATACAGACCGTAACCGCACATCGCCTTTTGCATTTACAGGCAATAAGTTTGAGTTTAGGGCAGTAGGTTCTTCGGCAAACAGCTCTTCGCCTATGTCTACGCTAAATACCATTGTGGCCAACCAGTTGGTTGAGTTTAAGCGGGAGGTAGACAGGCAGTTAGAAAAAGGCACTAAAAAAGAAGTGGCTATAATCAACATTCTGCGTAATTATATCAAAGCCTCAAAAAGCATTCGTTTTGAAGGTAATGGTTACTCTGACGAGTGGGTAGAAGAAGCTGCCAGAAGAGGCTTGTCTAACATTACTTCTACACCCAAGGCGCTTGAGGTAATTGTATCTGAAAAGACAAAAGAGCTGTTTGGTAAGTTTGGTATTTTTAATGCGAGAGAGCTGGAAGCTCGCTTAGAAATAAGCCTGGAAGAGTATGTTAAAAAGGTACAGATCGAATCAAGAATAATTGGTGATCTTGCCCTGAACCACATTATACCTACAGCTATTGCTTATCAGAACAAGCTTATTACGAATGTAAAAGGACTCAAAGAAATTGGGTTAGATGATAGTGTATCAGAAACTACGTTAGGCTACATTAAAGAGATTTCAAACCACATTGCTGAGATCGTGAAAAATGTTAGTGCCATGGTGGACTCACGCAGAACGGGTAACAAAATGGAAAGCAGCCATGATAAAGCTATTCATTACCGTGAAAACGTGTTTGCATACTTTGATACCATCCGTTATCATGTAGACAAACTTGAGCTGCTGGTAGATAATAATGATTGGCCTCTTGCCAAGTACAGAGAGCTTATGTTTATGCGCTAATAGCTCATATCGATTAAACTGCTAAAGGCTGGCCGCAAGGCTGGCCTTTTTTATTATTTTATTAAAAAAATAGCCTGGCTGGCTATTCGCTCTGGTTTAGTATTGGAAAAGAGATTTTAAAAGAAGTACCTACTTTGGGGGTTGAGTCGAGAAATAACTTGCCTTTTAGTTTGTTAACCAGCTCCATTACAATAAATAATCCTAAGCCAGAACCATCGGACGCCTCATTGCCTCTATAGAACATTTTAAAAATCTTTTCATGCAGCGTGGGGTCAATTCCCGGGCCGTTATCTGTAATTTCCAGCCATACAAGTGAGTTTTCCTGCCAGGTTTTTATTTTGATAAAGGGATGGGGCTGGCTGTATGTATGGTATTTAACAGCGTTGTAGTACAGGTTATTTAATATATTGAGGATACGGGTTCTGTCCAGTATTACTGCCTCAGGAATATTATTTTCAACTATGGTTTCTATAAGTGAGGCATTCTTATAGTATTTGTGATTTTCTACTACCTCATCAATCACAGATCCCATTTGCACAGGCTCAGGGTTTAAATCCAAGCGTACATTGCGGGAGTATTCGGTAACTTCATTTATATAGCGCTCCAGTTTGTGTATCCGGTTTTGAATTTTATCAAAGTACTCAGCTACAGATCCATCCAGTTTCTCAAACTGCAGCAGGTTAAGTAAGCCTTTAATAGATGCAATGGGGGCCTTCATGTCATGCGAAGAGCGGTACACAAACAGATCCAGTTCCTTATTGGTTTTCTCAAGGCTTTTATTTTGTTCAAGAATCAGGTCAGCCTGAGAAATAAGTTGCTGTTCAGCTTCAAAATTAGATTTAATCAGAAACGAATAAGTAAAAAAGGTCAAGGTTATGCCTGTAAACAGGTTCAGGATATACGATACCTGGCTTATGGCTTCTACATGCCACTCTTTCCCTAAAATCTGGTATTCGGTAAGCTCAAGCGTAAGTAAAATGCCAACTGAAAGAGCCAGAAATGAATACCGTTCTATAGCTTCCTTATATTCAAATACTACAAAGTATAAGCTGATCAGGGGAAAATAAAGAAAAATAATACCGTTCTCTTTGGGAATAACATTTGAGTAAATAAACAGTATGGTGTTTAAGCCAATAAATACATACCGTTTAGCTGCCTTGTGGTGCCCGTTTTCATTAAGCCACAGCGTTGCACCAAGCACAAAAATTATCAATACATCTAACAGGAACACAGTAGGTACACCGGCAACTACATCTACAAAAAGATGTAATACAGATGCAAATAAAGCTATTACACAAAGTTGAGACAGTAAATAGTTTCTTTTATGTGTAGCACGCTGTGTGGTTGAAAGCTCGATAGATGTAAACTTTTGTAATTTTGGCCAGATTTTAAGCCTATAAATATTTAACATGCAGAGCGAATTGCCTTTTGAATAAAAATTTGTATTAAAAACGTTTTTACCTAAACAGATGTAATTATAACCACAGAAAGTATTGTGTAATTTGGGTTTAAAGCAGGTTAACACTATGCACAGCTAACCCATTTCATTCACTGGCACTCTTAAATAATCTGTTATTGGCTTTTTAAAAAGCCCTTATACAGGGCAATAGATTAATTATAGAACTTAATAGTTGAATTTACTTTTATTATATGGTTCTGTCAAGAAAGGTTACATCTTAGTATAGGTGCAAGGTAGCAAAGGTCTGTAAGGAATATCATAAAAAGATACTTTATATTCTTTTATTTGCTATACCCAAAGGCAGATATCTGTATTTAATTTGTATTATGATAAAGGTTGGGCAGCCATGGCCTTTCCTGCCAGGTAGCCGGTTGTCCAGGCAGCTTGAAAGTTAAAACCACCCGTAATGCCATCTATGTCAAGCACCTCTCCGGCAAAAAACAACCCTGGTACTTTTTTGCTTTCAAGGGTACACATATTTACTTCGTCTAAAGAAACCCCTCCGGCAGTAACAAATTCATCCTTAAAGGTTGTTTTACCTTTTGCCTCATAATTTCCGCGCAGGAGGGTTTCTATAAGCTTATTATTGCTTTTTTTAGGCAGGTCTATCCAGCGTCGGTCTGCTTCTACGCCTGCTAACTCTGTTAAAAGTTTCCAGAGGCGTGCAGGTAACCCAAAGAGTGGGTTTGTGGATATTGTTTTTTTAGGATGCTCTGCTTTTACTTTTTCCAGGTAAGCTCTTAACGATTCTTCAGTGTGGCCTTGTGCCCAATTGATAAAAAAGTTAAAAGTATATGCTTTATCATGTAGTTCGCGGGCGCCCCAGGCAGATAGCTTTAAAACTGCCGGGCCACTAAAACCCCAGTGTGTTACCAGGAGGGGGCCTTCCTGCTCAAGTTTAGAGGCTGCTATTCTAACATGTGCCTGTGGTACACTAACTCCCTGGAGCTCAGTAAACACCTTGTTGGGTACGTTAAAAGTAAAGAGAGAAGGAACAGGAGCTACAATGGTATGGCCTAACGCCTCCAGCCACTCGTAGCTACGGGCCTGTGGATGGCCTCCGCTGGCAATCAGTACTTTGTCAAAATAGAGTGTGTTTTTTTTATCTAAACTAAGCAGTTTAAAGTTGCCTTCCGCTTGTTTCTCTACAGAGGCAATGCCATAGCTTATTTTAATTTCCACACCAGCCTTTGTAGCTTCGCGTAGCAGACAATCAATAACAGTTTGCGATTCGTCAGTTATAGGAAACATACGCCCATCGGCCTCTGTTTTTAACTTTACACCCCGTTTTTCAAACCATTGTACTGTATCCTGAGCGCCAAACAACTGAAAGCTCTTTTTAAGAGCCTTATGGCCACGGGGGTAAAATTTTATAAGTTGTGCAGGTTCAAAGCAGTGGTGTGTAACATTACAGCGCCCACCTCCTGATACTTTTACTTTGGATAATAGCTTATTGCTTTTCTCAAACAGGGTAACCTGGCAGGTAGGGTTGCTCTGTGCGCAGGCGATGGCTGCAAAAAAGCCTGCAGCTCCACCTCCTATAACAGCGATACGTGTTGTACTCATTTTGCAAATAGATCAATGCAAAGCTACAACACGTATCGCTATAAAAAAATTTAAGAAATTACAGGCCCTGGCACTTTTCCAGTACGGCAGCTACATCGGCCCAGCCTTTTTCACGGGCCATATCAAGCGGAGTGTGTCCATCCTGGCTCAGTACATTACAAGAAGCACCATAGCCTAATAAGAGCTCTACCAGTTTTAAATGCCCGGCATGAGCAGCCTGGTGTAATGGAGTATATCCTTGAGGCTGTGTTATTTCCGGATCAGCACCTTTTTCCAACAGGAGTTGTGCTACATTAAGATGCTGCGCTGCAACAGCAGAGTGTAAAGGTGTTACACGCATTGTGTTAGACGAAGGCAGGTTTACATTGGCCCCTTTATCGGTAAGTAGTTTAACTACCTCAGTATGCCCAAAAAAGCAGGCCAGTCCAAGAGCAGTAAATCCATCTTCAGAATAGGTATCAACAGGTAAAAAGTGCCCTTCAATAAGGTTGTTTACGCGCTCTGTATTTCCGGTAGCGGCAGCCTCGTGCAGGCTAAGCACCGGGTGAAATGATAATAACTCAGAAAGCATTGAAGCATTTCTATAATACGCTGCCAGAAGGATCATGGAGATGCCATCGGTAGTTTTTTGGTAAAGTACGTCTGGGTCTGTGGATAAAATTTCCTGGGCCTGGCCTTGCTGGCCACTTCTGATGGCTTCTTCCAGGCGAATTGCGGTGGTACTGGACATACGCGTTTTTGTTATTAATTAAAAGTCTATTTTGTAATAGAAGATCGGAAGGAAACCTAGCTGGTATTCTCTGCGGATCGAACTGGCATCGGGGTTTTGACTGTCCGGTGCATAAGTTAGCTTGAGTACGTTGCGGGTGTTAAAAATGTTAATCAAATCCAACGCAATTTCATGAGTAACTTTTGTACGGTTCAACTTATAATTAATACGTAAATCTGTGCGGAAATAAGCCGGTAACTGCTGTGTATTGCGAAGGCGATCATCATAGATTACTTCCAGGGCCGCACGCGAAGCAGCTTCATCTACAGGGCCATACCTGCGGCCTCCTGTAGAGGTTACCTTTGTGCCCAGTGCAATGGTTGAGTTTTTATTGATGGTAAACTCTTTGGTAAGCAAGCCATTTACAGCGTAATTGCCATTAAAGTCTGTATCGCGTAGTATGCCATCGCTACCCCTGTATTTGGATTCAAACAGGGAGCCGGTAAGCATAAAGAAATACTGGTTACTAAAAAATTTCTCCAGGGTTAATTCCAGTCCGTAGTTCTGGCCGGTTCCGGTGTTCTGCAGCCTGCCCGGAAAGAAGCGGGTAAAGCCTACTCCTGTATTGATAAGAGAGAACGAAGATGGTGTTACATCTACGGGTATATTGTACAGGTGCTGATAATAGGTTTCGGCTTTAAAGCGCATATTTTGTAATAAAAGCTTATCGTAGGCTAAACCAAAATGGTTGCTTCTGGTAAAGCCCATATGCCTGTTAATGGCCAGGGGGCGCCCGTTCAGCAACTCGGTGCCATAAAAATACATGTAAGTAGGCTGCAGCTGGCTGTGCACCCCCAGGGCCATAGCAACCGTCTGGCGGTTAGGTAACTGGTATTTAAGGCCGAGGCGTGGCTCAATAGGAGAGAAGCTTCCGTTCAGCGTAAAGTACTGGCTGTGCAAGCCTGCATTCAATTCCATGCGGTCAGAAAAGCGGTGTTTCCATTGTATATAAGGCTGCAGCAGAAAGGCAGTTTCCTGGGCATTCCAACGCACCCGGAAGGGGTCAAAATCCTGGCCTTGTACCAGGCTCGGGGTTCTTACGCTGTCTACAAAATTAAAAGCATAGAGATCATTAATTAGGCCTGCATTGAGGGTATTCCGGGAGTTAAGCTTTTTGAAAACAAAGAGGTTGGTAGAGTACTTGTTTTCCCTGAAGTTATAACCAAGTATGTTTAGCAGGGAATCTACTACAAATTGCCCATTCTGGTTTACATGGCGATAAACATACTCATGATGTGCATCTATGGTTTGGGTAGAGGCTGCTGCAGAAAACTTAACAAAAGCCGTAGAGCTTAGGGGCTTCATATAGCTCATGCCCAATGTACCCATGGTAGAGCCAAAATACTGATCCCTGTCGTTTTCGCCATAGATGTTAACCTCCGGCTCCTTTTGCTTACTAATAAGGATATCAATATTACTTAGGCCGCCCATGCCCCAGAAAGAAAGCTGGCCTCCTTTTTTTTGAGGAAGGTTTATTTTAAAGGTAGCATCCTGGTAACGGGGCACTGCTGAGGTGCCAATGTTAATGTTCATGGAAGAGAACATTTGCAAAGTAGAGTACCTGTAAGATACCAGGTAGGAGGCACGACTTTCCTTATGCAGAGGGCCTTCGGCAAATATTTCGGTACCTAAAAAGCCAAACTGGCCACTAAACTCATGCCGTTCTGCATTACCGTTGCGCAGCCTTAAATCAAATACACCAGCAATGCTGTTGCCAAACTCTGCCGGAAAAGCACCGGTATAAAAATCTGAGTTAGCTAGTGTTTTATTATTAATGATACTTACCGGCCCGCCACCGGTGCCGGCTATGGCAAAGTGGTTAGGGTTAGGAATATTTATGCCATCTACACGCCAAAGCACCCCACCCGGTGAGTTGCCACGAATTACAATATCATTTCGGGAGTCATCAGCACCTTGCACACCAGCAAAGTTAGAGGCCATACGGGCCGGGTCGCCACGACTGCCGGCATACCGCTCGGTTTCATCTACAGTAAAAGCCAATGCACTAAGGGTTGCCATTTCGTTGCTTACCTCACCGCTACGGGTAGCTTTTACTTCAACATCCTTCAGGTTGGTTACAAACTCATCCATCTCTACATCCAGAAGCACTTCTTTTGCAGAGCTTGCAATAATGTTATTAAGCACTACATCTTTATAACCCATGTAGCTAAAACGTAGGGTATGCCTGCCTACCGGTACTTTTTGCAAGCGGTAAAAGCCTTCGGCATCCGTAACGCTACCGGTAACCCGGGCGGTATCGCTAAGTAATATTACTGCGCAGCCCACCAGGGGTTGCCGGGTATCCTTATCTACTATTTTTCCCCGTATGGTTTGGGTAAGGCTTTGTGCCAGTGCACTGTATGTTATAGTGAAAATCAGGATAAGCAGAAGTAAATGTTTCTTCATAAAATTGAGATAATAACTATAGAAGTTGTAGGGCAAATCTTAATTAAAGGTACCTAATTTAATAATAAGTTGTGCTTTTAAAGGGATGATTTTATGTAAAGCAGCCTCATGAAAGAGAGGCTGCCTATGCAAATGCACACAGGGAATGGCTTTGCTATATCCTCAATTGATAGGGACAAATACAAAAATCCCCTTGCAAATACGCTGTATCGGCAAGGGGACTCAAGCTTTTAAAGGCTTACAATTAAAAAATAAAGCAAGAATGCTATTTATGAATAGCTATTGCTCGCTCCAGCCGGTTAATATAGGAAAGATTATGCTGCAGGATTACACTTAAAATATCAGTGGTATAACCACCGCTTCCTTCTTTTTTATGCTCTTTGCTGCCATACGAGTATGCCTCTTCGGCCATTTTTTTATGAGGCATTCTAAAGCTTTTAAGTTGAATGCATAGCTTCATTATGGCTTTTGCAGAGTTTAACAAAGCATCTTGTCTATTATTGTCCTGCTCCAGGGCATCGCATACTTTTTCCAGCAGGGAAGGGCGCCTTCTGAATTGATCGTATGTTTCACGCAGGTAGGGCAATACGTAAGGGAGATAGGTTTCTTTAAACTGGTTGTAAACAAGATCTTCAGAGCGGCTGCTCCATAGTAAATGATCGTAAACAAAGACGGGCATTTCTACTGCACCCGGGCCTAAGTATGTTTTGCCGTGCAATTGAATAGGATCAAAATAGTAGCGTAATGTGTTGGCAAAAACTTCTGTGGACACATTTCTCCGCGCATAAATAATCCCTTCAATCATCTGCTGAAAATCGTCTGCAACTGTAAGGGCCTGGCTAGCAAACTCCTGATCTGCCGGATCCATTTCATGCAGCCGTACCAGGCCATAAATAGCCTTAATTACAGGCAGCATCGCTATTTGCACACTCTTGATAAGCTGCTGCTCATCAGTAGTGCCTGTATATGTTCTGCAGCGCAGGTCTGCAGGGTTCCAAACTGTATAGTGGATAAGGGTGTCTCTGGGAGGTAGGCTGGTCATATTGCCCAGCACATCCAGTACATAGTCCAGTTCAGGTATAACCTCAACGGGCTCTTTGCCATGTTTCTTTATGGAGCCCAAAAAAAAGCCTATATCACGCATGGCTGCAGCTGCCTCATAATAACTGAATGATTTGAGCTGCGAAGGACGTGGTAACAGATCATAACACGTATCAGCCAGGGCCTTAACATCAGCATTGCTGTTCATAAGGGGAAGCTTTTTCAGGATTGCATCTGCATGCAAAGGGTCCAGGGAGGCAATTTTCAGATCTTCTTCAGACTGTAATTGTTCAATTGGGGTAAAATCCCTTTGAGTATATAAAAAAGGCATATTCTAGTAATGAAACTCAAAAAAAGATTAAATAAAAAAAGAGCCTTTCGGCTCTTTGTATAATTAAGCGGTAAGCCACTTTGAGGCTTCGTCTGTACTGCCAAAGGTCTGTATTGCCATTTGGCCATATTGCTGCTTGGTATTTACGTTTTGTACAGTAGCCTGTGCAAATACATCAGCTGCAATCTTTACTGCTAATTTGCGTAAGCCAGCTTTTTCAACTTCATTAAACCAGGTACCGCCAAGGTATTCCTGTACTTCTTTAGACAATACTTTTAAGCCTGTATGGTCGCTTAAATGGTTTGTTAACCTGTTTTTGGTAATATAGCTGGTAAGTAGAGTACAGCCTTTTTTAACTTGGTCTACGGTTAAAAAACCTTTCCATTTTGCTACAATTGAATTTGTTGCTTCATCAAAATAAATTTCAACAAAGCTTTCATTCATTAATGGCTTAATAGCTGTTTGAGTTAACATAGTAATTGTGTGGAGATAATTAATAATTATGAGGTGCAAACTTATCCCTTAGGCACAATTTATTTAAGAGGCATGTATGTTTTATATAAAAGCAAAATGAGCACAAAAGTATATATATAACTTAGAGAATTATTATTGAATAATTACGATACCTAAGCTGGCCTTTTAAAAGTTTATACCAAAAATATATAAAATAGTGCAAAGTAATAATAATGACCTATTGCTTGTATTTGCTTAAAAATGATTTGTTGTTGACTTTGGATGTAAGCGATAGTATTGATATAATTATATTTTATAAGCTATACTGCAGATGCACCGGCAATCATGCCCTGGCTTGTTAGGCCTCTCCACCAAAAAACAGGTATGCCATGGCAATGGCTGCAACAATACCCGCGAAATCTGCAATAAGGCCGGCCGTTAATGCATAGCGTGTGTTTTTAATGTTTACAGAGCCAAAGTAAACGGCCAATACAAAAAAGGTAGTATCAGTAGCGCCTTGTACCGTAGAAACGAGGCGGCCGGTAAACGAATCCGGCCCATGTGTTTTCATGGCATCAATCATCATACCGCGGGCGCCACTACCACTTAGGGGCTTCATGAGGGCAGTAGGTAATGCCTGTACAAAGGCTGTATCTATGCCTAATAAGGCCAGTCCACTACCAATGCCATCAATTATAAAGTCCATTGCTCCGCAGGCCCTGAATACACCGACTGCTACTAAAATGGCAATCAGGTAAGGGATAATTTTTATGGCTACCTCAAAACCCTCTTTGGCGCCTTCAATAAACGATTCATATACATTTACCTTGCGCAGCCACGCCAGGGTAATAAAGGCTGTTATAATACTAAATAAGATAAGGTTGGCAGCAACTGTAGATACCTTATTAATTTGTGTGGCATCCAGCAGGGAGAAATAATAAATAATACCACCAACCAGTAAACCAATTGCCCCCAGGTACGCCAGAATCACTTTATCAAATAGGTTGATTTTCTGATAAATAGCTACTGTAATAAGCCCCACCACTGATGAGAAAAAGGTTGCCAGCAATATGGGTATAAAAATATCAGAAGGGTTTACGGCCCCCAGTTGTGCACGGTACACCATAATACTGATCGGTATAATAGTAAGCCCCGACGTATTTAGTACCAGAAACATGATCTGGGCATTAGAGGCTGTATCCTTATTAGGGTTAATTTCCTGCAGGCCCTGCATTGATTTTAAGCCCAGGGGAGTAGCGGCATTGTCCAGGCCAAGCATGTTGGCAGAGAAGTTCATTAATATACTGCCCACCACCGGGTGGTTTTGAGGAACCTCAGGAAAGAGTTTATGGAAAAAGGGACCGATTAAACGGGCGAACACATCAATTACACCGCCCCGTTCACCGATTTTCATAATGCCCAACCAAAGGGCCATAACCCCGGTTAGACCAATAGAAATTTCAAAACCGGTTTTGGCGGTATCAAAGGTTGAATTTACGATGGCAGGAAATACCTCGGTATCGCCCAAAAAAATTAGTTTGGCAAGCGCCACAACAAATGCTACCAGGAAAAAAATAATCCAGATATAATTAAGAACCATATTCGATTAAAGAAAAGGATGAGCCACCAACAAAAGCAGTGTATATAGCCTTAAAACTAGGTAGTTTCCATAAATAATAAAAGTGTGATATAGTGCTAAGCCGGGGTTATGTAATACCTGTGGTATAAGTGATTGATTTTTAGTGCTCTATTGGGTGGCGGCCTGCTGTGTGCGTAAATATTTTTAGCAATTGCTAAAAAGTAGAGGGTGGGCACGTAGATTTTGCTAATTTTAGGTTCAAAAAAACAAGTATAAGGCATGAGCCTGGTAAGTAATAATATTAAGGTTTTACGAAAAAGAGTAGGGTTAACGCAAGAAAAGCTGGCAGCCCGTATTGGTATAAAGCGTTCGTTACTAGGAGCCTATGAAGAGGCGAGGGCAGAGCCTCGCCCGGAATACCTACAGGCGATGGCGCAAGTTTTTGGGGTGCATGCAGATGCCCTTACTAAAGAGGATCTTTCTGGCTTTATTAATCCATTGGTTGCGCAGCCCCAGGGGGTACGGATTGAAATAAAGCCAACTCCCGAGCCTGCACCTGCTGCACAAAATTCCAATACAAATAGTAATTACCAGGGGGCTACACATGCTGCCACCCCAAGACCCGTTCATTATACTTCTGCAGAAAGGCAGGGGCAGTATGTAGCGCCTGAAAGGCAGAATCAGTATGCAGCACCAGAGCGCCCATCACAGTTTATGCCCTCCGAACGTTCTGCAGCACAACCGGCTCCATCTCCTGCCCAGCCAGCATCGGCTCCGCCTCAGAGGCCTGTAGCACAAGAGGCTCCCCGCCAACAAAATGTTGCTCAAGCTCCTGCCAGTGCAGACTACCTGGAAGGGAAAAAGATGCGTGTGCTATCGGTTACTGTAGATGCGCGCAATAAAGAAAATATTGAATATGTATCTGGTGCAGTCGCAAGCCGTTATGCCAGTAAGCTAGGCGACCCCGAGTTCCTGGAAAGCCTGCCCCGGTTAAGTTTGCCTATGTTAAAAGAAGGTGAGCTGTACAGAGCCTTTGAAGCAGGTTCAGAAATAGGGATGGCGCTGCCTCCGGGCACTACTGTAATTGGCCGCTACATCAGAAACTGGTACACGCTTACCGATCAGCAAATGTATGTGCTGGTTACACGCAGCAAAGGGCTTTTGTTTACTAAGCTATTAAACCGCATCCAGGATACAGGTGCGCTTGTACTTATTAATGCGGCTACTGGTTTGCAGGAAGCAAAACAACCGGTAGAGGATGTGCTTGAGATCTGGGAGGCAAGTGCCTATTTACAGACCCGTTTACCAGAAAGTGACTTATCTATGCAAAAGCTCACCCAAATGGTACTTGAATTGCAGCAGGAAGTGCTTAAGCTCAAAAGCGAAAGAAGGTAGAGTAAGAATAGTTCTTCTTACATTTAGTAAAGCAATACAAATTGCGCGTACTGATAAGAAGAATTTTAATATCTACCTATATGCTTACAAAAGAAAAAGTGCTTGAAGTACTGGCTCAAATGCCTGAGAGGTTCTCCATAAACCAATTAATAGTAAAGCTCATTATGAACGATAAGGTAAAGAGCATTAACAGTGGCAAGCTTGGCAATGAGGTTGCTGAAAATCCTTTCAGAGACGAAACACTTTCAAGAAGAGCTAGTTAATTATTAATAATACGGGTTTCTGCATTTGCCAAATAAGGTGCTGGCTCTTTAATGAAAATATCAAATTCTTACATGCCTGCTTTATAAAGCAAAAAGGTGCCAAATAAAAAAGCCTTCGCGAATAACAACTCGCGAAGGCTTTTTTATTGTAAAGAATACCGCTTACGGAATATAAGAAACTTCTACAGGAAAGCGCTTGTCAACAGGGTTCAGGCGCTCATACGCTTTTTTGGAGATGCGCACTACTACTTTATCATTCACGCCGGTTTCTGGCAACCTGCCTATTACCCTAACAAACACGCTTGTTCCGTTCATGTCATTCTTAATAGTCAGAATGGTGCCAACAGGTGCAGTTTTATGTAGGGCCATGTATTTTGAAGTTTCTACAGGGCTCTCTATTACCTCTGCCAGGCCAGTTTCAACTACTTTGTCGTACCCGGTTATGTTTACAGTAGATGCTGTATTTTCTGTAGTGTTTGTTTGTCCGGCAGATGCTGTTTGAGCAGGAGCAGGATAGTTATTAACAGGAGCGTGCTGGGGAGCCTGTGCCTGCAGGGTACGTGCAGCCTCTGCTGTTACAGCCAGTTCCTGGCCTACAGAAAGGTCATCGGCCAGCATTCCGTTCATTTTCTTAAGCTCATCAACCGATAGGTTGTACATGGTAGCAATAGAATACAATGTTTGTGAAGGCGCAACCTTATGTAAACCATTGGCGGGGTATACCACTTTGGCTGGTTCTTCGGCAATGGTAGTTATTGCCCTATTGGTTACCGGAGCAGATACAGGTTTTGTGTTGGCTGGAGCAGATACAATCAGTTGCTGGCCAATGCTTATCTCATTGCCACTTAAATTGTTCCAGCTTCTTAGTTCTTCTATACTTACTTTATGCAGGGTAGCAATAGCATACAGAGTTTGCTGAGGGGCAACAGTGTGGATTTTAGTTCCATTGCCTGCCGAAGAAGAGGCTGGCGCCTGAGGTGCAGCAGCAGTCTGGGCCAGGGCTTTGCGCTGTGTAGGTACTTTAATAATCTGCCCGATCATTAGTCCGTTTTCAATACCAGGGTTTACACCTTTAATATCAGCTACGGCTGCTCCATAACGGCGCGAAATTGAAAACAAGGTTTCTTTAGGTTCTACTTTATGAATAACTACTATTTTACCATTGCTAACCTCAAACCCGGTAGAGTCCATAGGTGCAATGGTAGCCTTTGCCGGTACAGATAAAGCAATGGTTAAACCAAGCAGGCATACTCCTTTTTGTGCAGAGCCAGAGAGCCACGAAGAAACATTAGAGAACATAGCTGTATAATTCATTCTTGTTTTTAATAAAAAGCAATAGTTGATCCAGTACAAAAAAGGTATCAGAACCTAAACCGATCAAATTTAACGCCAAAATATCCTGCATTAGTATAGCGCCTGTTGTATCGCAGAGCAGGAGCCGGTTACAAAGTGTGGTACCCTCCAGTGTATAATAAGATATAATAATGTAGTCATTTACTTCAAGGTAATCGGTACCTTCAATGGCAATATGGCCGGTTTTAAGTTGAATAAATTTGGAAACAGGTTCAAAATAAGCGTGTTTGGCCGGATAATGCAAAGGGAAGCGCGGAATTTTAAAGCGTTTTTCACGGTATGCTTCAAAAGCAGCGATCGTTTGTGTTTCAGGCAGGCTAGTTTCCAGTACGGCGCCTGACTCACTATCCAAAATCGTTAGTTTCTTTTCTTTTAAATCCTGTACAAGCATACTGCCTGGCTGTATACCCAGGTAATGCACTGTAGTATTTTGCCAGAGAGGGGAGCCTGAACACATATCATACACATAAACCCCCGTATGGCCAGGGTCTTGTTCATCTGCATAAGTATGCAAAACTGCCTTTCCGTTGTATACATCTTCAAGGCCAATCCACCAGCCCTCATTATTGGGAAGTGGCTGTAGAAGCACCAGTTCTTCTTTGTTCAGATCCAGGCTGTATACTTCTGCCTGGCGCAGGTCTGCATTCCTTGTTTCAATAAGCAGAAGTTGCCGGGCTTCATCAGGAAGGATTTTCCAGATGGTGCCATCAAACAAAATCGAAAATTGAAGCTTTATACCTTGAGTGGATGCCGGCACAATGAACCACGTTACACTATAAAAAAGCCTGTCTTTGAGGGCGCAGGGTTTACCTGCTGTAAAGGTACAGAGATATTACCAGATGCTGCCATGTGTATTGCTAAAAAGAGTATTTTTATTATTGCTGAATAATCTCTTTTTTTATACCAGTTTGCACATCCTGATTATACAGTCGTTTTTTCCGTATAACAATAAAGCCATGTAACCAATACTACCATGAATAATTGTATGAAAGCAATAGGGGCATTCACAGCACTATACCTGTTATGTATAGCGTATTGCAGCGCCCAGGTACAAGATACGCTTGCCACAAAAGTATTTGTAATGGAGATACGCCAGAGCATTGATCCGCGCATGAGCCGTTATGTTGACCTGGCTCTTAAAGAGGCAACCCATAGGCAGGCAGATATAATACTTATCGATATGGACACCTATGGGGGAGCGGTAAACGATGCTGATGTAATACGTACCAAATTGCTGGAGTACCCAAAGCCTGTATGGGTATTTATTAACAAAAACGCAGCTTCTGCAGGAGCACTTATTTCAATAGCCTGCGATAGTATTTACATGACACCCGGCGCCAATATCGGGGCAGCTACAGTGGTAACGGGCGATGGCGCAGCAGCACCCGATAAATATCAATCGTACATGCGTTCTATGATGCGCTCTACAGCAGAAGCAAATGGTCGCAATCCTAAAATAGCAGAAGCAATGGTAGACCAGAACCTGGTAGTAGACACGATTGTGCAGGCAGGACAGGTAATTACCTTTACAGCTGCCGAGGCCATGCGCTATGGTTTTTGCGAAGGCACTGCTACCTCTATAGAAGAGGTACTTGCCTTTAACAATATTGATAACTTTGAGATCTCCAGGTTCGAGCTTAGTATCGCTGAAAGAATTGTATCTATATTTTTAAATCCTGTTATCAGTGGCATACTTATACTGGTAATTGTGGGAGGAATTTATTTTGAACTACAAACTCCAGGGGTGGGCTTTCCGCTTATGGCAGCCATTGTAGCTGCAGTTCTGTATTTTGTGCCCTATTACCTTACCGGGCTTGCCGAGCACTGGGAGTTTTTGCTCTTTGTGGTAGGCCTTGGCCTGGTAGCCGTTGAGATATTTGTAATACCAGGCTTTGGTATTGCCGGTATTGCAGGCATTGCACTTACATTTGGTGCATTAATGATGATGATGCTTGATAACAACTTATTTGATTTTCGGTTTGTGCCGATAGACCAGATTTTTGAGGCGCTAATTGCAGTGCTCATTGGCCTGGGAGGAGCCTTTATTGTATTGGTGTTGGGTGGTTTCCGGCTAAGTAATAGCGCATATATGCAAAAGGTTAGTTTACAGGCAACTATGGATAAAGCCCTAGGGTATACATCGGCCAGTGCAGAGCAGCAAACCCTGGTGGGAGAAAAGGGCATAGCGTATACCGTATTACGCCCGGGCGGCAAAGTGCTTATCAATGACAGGCTATATGATGCCACCACCCGTGGAGATTATATTAATAAAGGTGAGCCAGTAGAAGTAGTGTCAGAAGAAGTAACAACCCTTAGGGTAAGGCGATTACAAGTGCCTGATGCGGTGCAGGAGCAACGTTAAAAACAGACAATAAAAGTGCGCTTTTAAAAGAGCTTTTAATAGGCTTTTTTTTGGTATTTTAGTTTTAAAAGTTAACTAACGCAATACATTGAGTACAAACATAATTGGGATTATACCTGCACGGTATGCCTCTACACGGTTTCCGGCCAAACCTCTGGCAGATATAAATGGAAAATCTATGCTGCGTAGGGTTTATGAACAGGCAAAAAAAGCCCGTACCCTTAAGCAGGTGGTAGTAGCTACCGACCACCCCGAAATTGAACAGCATGTAAAAGATTTTGGCGGGCAGGTGGTAATGACAGGCGAGCAGCACCAGAGCGGTACCGACCGTTGTTTTGAAGCCTACCAGAACCTGGGTATGGAGGCAGAGTATGTTATTAACATACAAGGCGATGAGCCTTTTATCCATCCTCAGCAAATAAACCTGCTGGCCAACCTGCTCGACAGGGAAGTGCAACTTGCCACCCTTGTAAAGAAAATTGAGAGTGTTGAAACCCTCATGAACCCCAATTCACCAAAGGTAATTCTGAGCCAGGCAGGCGAAGCCCTTTACTTTAGCAGGCATGCCATACCCTATATGCGTGGTGCACACCAAATGGATTGGCTGCGTAAGCATACCTATTACAAACATATTGGTATTTATGCCTACCGCACCGATGTACTTAAAGAGATAACCAGGCTTAAGCCTTCTGCCTTAGAAATTGCCGAATCGTTGGAGCAGCTCAGGTGGCTGGACCATGGCTATCGTATAAAAGCAGCTATTACCGAATACGAGAGCCATAGCATTGATACCCCAGAGGACCTGGAGCGGGTAAAGCGCTTGTTTACGGGTGCTTAGTTATAGGAAAGTAGTTAGTAACAAGGGTTTAAAATTAATATAGCTTGTCTGTGCATATGCAGATGGAGTTCTAAGCCCTGTTAACAAACAAAGCCCTTACATTATAATTAGTAAGGGTTTTGTTTGCTTTAGCTTTCCATACTGTTCGTATACTCCATGTGTTTCATTACCATGCGCAGTTCACTAAAAGAAACCTCATCACCTAAAGCTTCCTTTGCTTTGGTAAGAGTTGTCATACGTTCTTTTTCAAAATGATCTATGATCCGGTTTAACTTTTCTTTGGATATAAGATCTGCTACATCAGCCTGCCCGGTGCCTACAAAATGGGTTAAATGCCCTTCTATGGTCGAGATGGCAAGTCCACGCTGTTCGGCAATCTCGGCAATGGAGTTGCCCTCTTTAAATAAGTCAAGGGTTTCCTGCTTGGTATCTTTTGTTCTTTTAGCTGGTTTTACTGCCTCCTCTTTAACTTCTGCTTCTTCATTGGCAGCAGGTTGATCAAGTGATATCTGCATGCCTTGCGCAGGAGGCAAAGGGCCTAATTCACTGTTAATGATCTCTACCAGGTCTGCGCCCATTTGCTCAATTTTCTTTTTACCCAGGCCTTTTATCTTTTTAAGATCGGCCAGGGTACGAGGCCTGTGCCTGTTGAGTTCCTCCAGGGTTTTAACGGTTAAAATCATGTACTGTGGTACATCCCACTCAGCAGCCATGCGGTCGCGGTATAGTTTTAGCCTGAAATAAAGGCCGCCCTGGGGACCACGGCTGGGTTGATCAGCAGCCTTTTTCTGCGCTTTTATTTCAGTTTCATCTAATGTAGCTTTTGCTTTTGCCTCCAGGTATTTGCTGGTGTTAAAGCCTTGTATACAGGATTTTAAAGCGGCAACTTTTACGGTAGTTTCTCCATATACATTTTCGAGAGCGTTTACCAGTACTTTTTTAACTTCCTTGTTGTCTATATCAAGCTCCAGTGTTTTGAGAGGCTCCACCAGTAGTTGAGTTATTTTGTCGGCAAAGTAAACCGCAGCTTGCTTTACCCTGGCCTGTAGTGCTTCATTTTCTTCCGGAAAGCCCTCATACAGGCCCAGGGTGCTCATTTGCACTATAAACTTATAGCTTACCTCGGCTACTTCTGTATTAAAGGATGAAACGTGCTGGCTAAACTCCTCGGGCAAAGAGCCTGCAATACTGCCAGCATGGTCTTTGAGCAGCTTAAGGCAATAACTAAGCCTGTTTTTGAGCAGGGCAAAGTCAAAAGCTTCAAGCAAAAGTTTTTGCTGGTAATGCAGTCTGGCACTTTGTAGCGAATCCTGTGAAGGCTGGTTTCTTTCAATATTATTGTTAAAACCTACCACCGTAGCATCGCTGATAATATTATTGGAAGCAATAGGATTGCGTAGTACCAGTCCTTCCAGTGAGCGGCAGCGGCTCAGGGCCACATATACCTGCCCGTGGGTAAAGGCCAGGTTGGCATCAATTACTGCTTTTTCAAAAGTTAGCCCCTGGCTTTTGTGTATGGTTATGGCCCAGGCCAGCTTTAAAGGGTATTGGGAAAATACGCCGGCTATAGTTTCACGTATTTCTTTGCTTTGCTCATCGAGCGTATATTTATGGTTGTGCCAGTCTACCTTTTCTACGTAAACCGGGTAGGCTTCACCAGGGCATTGTACTACAATAAACTCATCTGTAATGTTTTCTACACGGCCAATTTTGCCATTGTAATAGCGCTTTTCGCGGCCTGTATCATTTTTTACAAACATCACCTGAGCACCTTTTTTAATGCGTAACGTAGGGTCGGTAGGGTAGATGTACTCTGGAAAATCGCCTTCTATCCGGGCCTCAAAAAAGTAATCCTTCCCGGCAAGCTTTGCCAGTTCATGTTCATTAATTTCCTGAGCCTGTTTGTTATGGGTGGTTAGTGTAATATAGCCTTCATGCTCTGCCGGGTTAAAGTCGGGCAGGCAGCGGCTGTTAAGGGTTTGTAATAGCTCTCCGCTAAGCTTATTATCGCGGATAGCATTCAGGATATCGATAAAAGTAGTATCGCGTTGGCGGTAGATGTGTTGCAGCATTATGCTTACATAGTCGGTTTGCTGCAGGGCCTGGCTACCAAAAAAGAACATACTCCGGTAGTAGTTCCGGAGCATTCGCCATTCATCATCTTTTACTACAGGTGCCAGCTGTTGCAGATCCCCAATCATCAGGAGTTGCACCCCGCCAAAGGGCTGTGTTTTATCCCTGAACCTGCGCAGCACTTCATCTATGGCATCAAGGGTATCGGCCCGCACCATACTTATTTCATCTATTACCAGCAGGTCCAGGCTGCGGATAATGTTAATTTTTTCACGGTTAAACTTCTTTACCTCCCGGTTGGGGCTGTCATCTGCACTTGCCGGAATAAAAGGGCCAAAGGATAGCTGGAAAAAGGAGTGGATAGTTACCCCCCCTGCATTCATCGCAGCCACACCCGTAGGGGCCACTACGATCATTCGCTTTAACAGGCTTTTCTTTAAATTTTGCAGGAAGGTGGTTTTGCCGGTGCCGGCTTTACCGGTTAGGAAAATATGCTTATTGGTGTGCTCTACAAAAGCCTGGGCCAGTTGTAGTTGTACATTGGTTTCTTGCGCCATTTGCGGAAAAAGTCTTTTTACTCTACCTGCAATATACCTATTTTCGGGCGCAATTCCGCTATAAATATCTGCTTAAAACAAACAGGTTTATTGGATGCGTATGAATAAAAAAAGAGCCTGCAGCAGTGCTACAGGCTCTCTATAATAGGTTTGGCTTATAATTAAGCTCCTATTTTAGCAATAAGGTCGGCAGCGCGGTTAGAGTAACCAGCTTCGTTATCGTACCAACCTACTACTTTTGCAAGGGTGCCGTTTACAGAAGTAAGCTCAGCATCAAAAATACAAGAGTGAGTATTGCCTACAATATCAATAGAAACAATAGGATCAGTCATGTACTGAAGAACACCTTTCATTTCGCCTTCTGCAGCTTTTTTCATAGCGGCATTGATCTCTTCTGCAGTTACTTCTTTTTTAAGAATTACAGTAAGGTCTGTTAAAGAACCATCCGGAATAGGCACACGCATTGCGATACCATCTAATTTACCTTTAAGGTGAGGCAACACAAGGCCTACCGCCTTAGCAGCACCTGTAGAGGTTGGTACTATTGAGTAAGCAGCTGCACGGGCTCTGCGAAGATCGCTGTGAGGAGCATCCTGCAGGTTCTGGTCAGCAGTATAGGCGTGAACAGTTGTAATGTAGCCTTTTTCGATACCAAATGCATCGTCAAGTACTTTTGCCATTGGAGCAAGGCAGTTAGTAGTACAAGAAGCGTTAGAAAGAATAGTTTCGCTACCGGTAAGGATGTTTTCATTTACACCTAATACTACCGTAGGGATGTTGCCTTTGGCAGGAGCAGAGATAACTACTTT
>FPIC01049923.1_pt1 | contig 35130 bp, 28 predicted proteins | sample 1504481 | NCBI WGS metagenome assembly FPIC01 (sample SAMEA4475357, study PRJEB15587) | soil metagenome | biome: Soil; feature: Field | place: India | collected 2015-03-11 | depth 0 m
TCAAATCCCACCCCCCGCACCACCTTTCTATACGTCACGTGGAAAACGTCTGCCCTCTACCTCTGATCTTGTTTATTCAACTAATCGGAGTCAAAATATTTTAAGTAGCTCATTTAAAAGACTATGAACAGAACTGTTTTAGTAGGTGTGCTGGTGGTTGTAATACTAGCAGTGTTGGCTGCTATTTTGTTCACCTCTCAGCCGCCTCCGCAGACGCCTACCCCAACCCCACCTGCCACATCTTCACCAACCACGCCTCAAACCACCACGACCCCCGCTGAGATTACTCTCACCATAGGCGTTACAGATAAGGTGACCGACTTAGACCCGGCGAATGCCTACGACTTCTTCACGTGGGAGGTCTTGTACAACACAATGGCAGGCCTCGTACGGTATAAACCGGGGACTACGGAGATCGAGCCCGACCTTGCGGTGAGTTGGACCACGTCGGAGGGGGGCAGGGTTTGGACATTTAAGCTGAGACCTGGCTTGAAATTCTGCGACGGCACCCCGCTTACGGCGCAAGACGTCAAGAGATCAATTGAACGCGCCATGAAGATAAACGGCGACCCCGCGTGGTTAGTGACCGATTTTGTTGAGAAGGTCGAAGCGCCAGACGACGCCACTGTTGTTTTCTACCTTAAAAAGCCCGTGTCGTATTTCTTAGCCCTCGTAGCGACCCCGCCATATTTCCCAGTCCATCCAAAATACGCACCTGACAAGGTAGACTCTGACCAGACAGCCGGTGGGGCGGGTCCCTACTGTATAAAGAATTTTGTCAGAGACCAGCAGATCGTGCTTGAGGCTAACCCCTACTACTACGGAGGCAAGCCCCAAGTCTCCAAGGTGGTGATTAGGTTTTACAAAGACGCCACGACGCTGAGACTCGCCCTAGAGAGGGGCGAAATAGATCTGGCTTGGAGAACGCTTAATCCGCCCGACTTGGAAGCCCTAAAAGCCTCCGGCAAGTACAAAGTTGTCGAAGTTCCCGGCTCTTTCATTAGATACATCGTCCTCAACCTGAACATGCCAGAGCTAAAAGACGTGAACGTCAGGCGCGCCCTTGCCGCGGCGGTTTGTAGAAAAGATATCGCAACCGTGGTTTTCCACGGAACTGTAACGCCGCTGTTTACGCTCGTGCCTGAGGGAATGTGGTCTTCCTACCCCGCTTTTAAGGAGAAATACGGCGACTGCAACACCGACCTTGCTAAACAACTCCTGCAACAAGCCGGCTTCAGCCCCAGCAAGAAGCTCAATATCGAGCTGTGGTACACGCCTACGCATTACGGCGACACCGAGAAGGACCTAGCTGCCATGTTGAAAGATCAGTGGGAGGCCACAGGCATAATCTCGGTTAGCGTAAAGTCTGCGGAGTGGGCCACATACGTACAGCAGCTCAGAAGCGGGGCGATGATGGTGTCGTTGCTAGGCTGGTACCCCGACTACATAGACCCAGACGACTACACCACGCCGTTTTTAAGAAGCGGGTCTAATAAATGGCTTGGCAACGGGTACAGCAATCCAACAATGGACGATATTTTAGACAAAGCCGCCCTCGAGCTTGACCAGACTAAGAGGGCTCAGCTGTACAAAGAAGCTCAGCTACTCTTAGCCGACGACGTGCCTATAATCCCGCTGATACAAGGCAAGCTGTTTATAGTCACAAAGCCGAATATACAAGTGGTAGTAGACCCCACGATGATACTTAGATACTGGGCCATAAGGGTTTCTTAATCCCCTCTTTTTCCTATCCTCTCCCCAAGAGCCTCTCCGAGCAGGGAGAAGCCCAGGGCAGTTAGTACTATGAAAAACCCTGGCGCCAACAGCCACCAGTAGCCGTTTATTATGTAGGAGCGGGCGCTCGACAAGTCGAGGCCCCAATCGGGCGTAGGCGGAGTTACCGTATACCCGAAGAAGGCGAGGGCCGACTCGGTGAGCGCCGCATCCGCGATGTTTATCGTCGCCACGACCACCAGCGAGGGTACGAGGTTGGGGAGTATGTGCCTAAATATAATTCTCCTCCGCGGCATTCCCAGAGAAACTGCCGCCTCTACGAATAGGCTGGACTTCACCACCAGCGTCTCGTTACGAGCCATCCTGAAGTAGGTGGGGATGTAAACTACGCCTATTGCTAGCGCCGCGTTGAGCGGGCTGGGGCCCAGCACGCTGGCTATGGCGATGGCCAATATGAGGCTGGGGAAGGCGTACATGCTGTCCATGACCATGTTGAGGACCTTGTCAAGTTTCCTGCCGATGTATCCCGAGATCATCCCAAGAGAGAAGCCGATTGACGCCGAGAGGAGTGTGGCCAGAAGAGAGATGCCTATGATTACCTGGCCGCCGTAGAGGAGCCTGCTCCAGACGTCGCGGCCTAGGTTGTCTGTCCCAAGGAGGTACTGGGCGCTCGGCGGCGACAGCGGAGGGCCTGCCCTTTTCGTGGGGTCGTACGGCGCTATTAGGGGGGCCAGCAAAGATAGCAACACCACGACGGCGACGATCGCCGTTCCTACCTTCAGCATCATAGCCCCCTCCTAACTCTGGGATCTAGAACCGCGTTTATCAGATCCGCGGCCACATTCAGCACCACAACAATTATCACAAACACGACGACGGCGCCTTGCACAGTAGTGTAGTCGAGGTATTGTATTCGTTCTAACAACAAGGTGCCCAGCCCGGGCCACGAGAAGGTGGTCTCTGTAAGCACGGCGCCTTGCAACAACAACGCCAGCTGCAACCCCATCATAGTAACGGTAGGCACTATGGCGACGCGGTATGCCTTCCACAACACAGCCCTCTCGCTGAAGCCCATAGCCCTATATGCAGATATGAAATCCTCGCCGAGGGTTTTAACCATGTTGTTCCTGATAAGTCTCACAAATACCCCAGACAGGACAAGACCCAGCGTGACAGAGGGTAGTACAATATGGCTCAAGGCGTCTATAAACGAGTCTAGGCGCCCCGCCAGAAGGGAGTCTAGCAGGTACAGGCCCGTAATTCTCGGCGGCTCGAGACCCGGGGTAATTCTCCCAGCTACGGGGAACCAGCCAAGCCACACGGCGAATACGAGCTGTAGTGCCAGCCCTATGAATGGAATAAACAACACATAGGAGACCATGGCATATAGCCTCGCGCCTGCATCTACCCTCCCGCCGTATCTCGCCGCCAGGAAGCCGAAAACGTGGCCCAACAGAACGCTCACCACAAAGGCTGAAACAGCCAGCTCCACTGTGGCGGGGAGCCTGTCCATAATCTCGGCGGCGACCTCCCTCCTGCCAAAGATCAGGCTCCTCCCCAAGTTACCCGTAAACACTTGGACCATATACTCCACGTACTGGACTGGCAGAGGCTTATCGAGGCCGGCCTCCTTTATTAGCTGTTCTACATACTCCGGAGGCGCCTTCATCCCCACCATAGCCACAATAGGGTTTCCTGGGATCACTCTCAAAATGAAGAATACAACTGTGAGAAGGATAATAAGGGTTGGTATAGCTAAGAGCACGCGATACGCCGCATATCTCAAGAGACTAGCCATAGCTGAATGTAAGCGACGAATTTTAAATTAACGCCCAGCCACGGAGCCTATGCGCTTTTACTACAATCCTCTCTCAGCCAGACGCACCTCGTGACCGGCGAAACAAGACTCATAACGCCGAGTTGGTTATATTTAAATCCCAGCCATTATAGCAAGCTGTGTCGCAAAGGCTACCCACTCGTTGGGATATTCGGTGGGAAGAAGACCTTATAAAGATTTGGGACAACGAGGGCAGATTCAAGACAAAGATAAGCGGAACGCGGCCGGTCTTCGTCATCGACACGCCGCCTCCCTACCTCTCCAGCAACAGGCCCCACATCGGCCAGACGGCTTCCTACGCCCACTTCGACATGATAGCTCGGTTTTTGAGAATGCGCGGTATCGACGTGATCTTCCCCTTCTACGCAGACAGAAACGGCCTCCCCATAGAGGTGCAGGTAGAGAAGAAGTACGGCATCGTGGCGCACGAGGTCCCGCGGGAGAAGTTCATTCAGATGTGCAAAGAAGAGCTGGACAGATACGAGGGCGAGTTCGTCGCATCGCTGAGGAGGTGGGGGCTCTCCTTCGACTACTGGCCCAACGGCACGGACAGCCCCGAGTACCGCAGAATGACCCAGAGCACCTTCATAGAGCTGTGGCGCCGGGGCCTCGTCTACGAGGCGGAGAGACCCACGCCTTGGTGCCCCCGCTGTAGGACGGCGCTGGCGGAACCTGAGATCGAGTACAAGGAGGAGGAGACATACCTAAACTACATCAAGTTCAAGGTAAAGGAGACCGGTGAGGATATAATCATCGCCACGACGCGCCCCGAGCTCCTCCCCGCCACTGTGGCCGTCATCTTCCACCCAGACGACCAGCGCTACAATAGGCTTGAGGGCCTCCACGCCGTGGTGCCTCCGGAGGGGCAGGTGGTGCCCATCCTCCCTCACAGAGCCGCCAATCCGCAGTACGGAACTGGGCTGGTCATGATCTCCACCTTCGGCGACACGAGAGACCTCATGATAGTCAATGAGCTGAAGCTACCCATAAGGATAATTGTAGACGAGGCGGGCCGTATCAACTCCGGGAAGTACGCCGGCTTGACAATAAGGGAGGCCAGGGCCAAGATAATAGAAGATTTAAAGGTAGCCGGCCTCCTTGTCAAGCAGGAGAGGCTGGTGCACAACGTCCCCGTCTGCTGGCGTTGCAAGACGCCGCTTGAGATCATCGTCACCAGGGAGCTGTTCATAAAACAGATAGAGTTCAAGGACAAGCTCATAGAGCTGGCCAACAAGATGGAGTTTAAGCCCCCCGAGTACAGGCAAGTCCTCATCGACTGGATCAAGTCGCTGGAACTCGACTGGCCCGTGTCGCGGAGGCGGTACTACGCCACCGAGATCCCCATATGGTGGTGCGTTAAGCCAAACGGCGAGAGGGTACCCATAGTCCCCAAGGGAGGCGAGTACTACGTCCCGTGGAGAGACCCGCCGCCGCCCGAGGTCAAGGAGGCGTGTAAAGACGGCAGGCTCGAGGGCGACACCCGCGTATTCGACACCTGGATGGACTCCTCCATCTCGTGGATGTACGCGTCGGGCTACACCAAGGAGTTCAACGTCTTCCCGAAGGTCTACCCGCACTCCATAATGAGACCCCAGGGCTACGACATCATCAGGACGTGGCTCTACTACTCCCTCCTCCGTGCCTATCTCCTATACGGCAACGTGCCGTTTAGGTACGTGAGGATAAACGGCATGGGCCTCGACGAGAAGGGAGAAGCCATGCACAAGTCGAAGGGCAACGTCATAGACCTCCTAGCCCCAGTGGAGAAGTACGGCGCCGACGCCGTGAGGTTCTGGGCCGCCGCCGCCGGGAGGCTGGGCTCAGACTACCGCTACAACGAAAACATCATAAAAGAGGGCAAGGAGTTCGTCACCAAGGTGTGGAACATATCCCGCTTCGTCCTCTCCTTCCCCGAACCCACAGATAAGCCGGAGCTAACGCCGGTAGACAAGGCCATACTTGCCAAGCTATACCAAGTAGCGAAAAGAGCCATCTCCGCATTTTCAGATCTCGACGTCTACGAGCCGGCCCACCTCCTCTACAACTTCATATGGCACGAATTCGCCGACCACTACATAGAGCTGGCTAAGTCAAGGGCATACAACAGAGACAGCACATTTACACAAGAGGAGCAGAGGGCAGCCATCTGGACTCTCTACGCAGTGTGGAAGTACAGCCTGAAGCTCCTGGCGCCGATAATGCCCTTCGTCACCGACAAGATCTGGCGCCTCGCCTACGGCAGATCCATCCACGACGAGACAATAGAAGACCCACCAGAGGAGTGGAGCTGGGGCGATGCCTCGCTCTTCGAGCTGTTGAAGAAGATAAACAGCGCTGTGTGGCGGTATAAGAACAGACAAGGCATGAGCCTCGCGGCGAGCCTAGACAAGGCTCTGTACGTGCCTGAGGCCGCTCTGCAGGCAGCCAAGGACTTGAAATATACGCATAAGGTCCTCGACGTGAGGCCTGGCCGCGGCGCCGAGCAGATAGACGACGAGGGCCTCGTCTGGATAGGCTAAAAACAACTTATTGAAGACAAATAAACATATTAATGGAAACATACTGGCATTTATGGAACTGAAAATAGGCAGGGCCATAATCAAGAAGGGCCTTGAAGTACTGTACGAATACAGCGACGTGGACGTCGCCATCGTCGGCGCGGGGCCGTCGGGGCTCACCGCGGCGCGCTACTTAGCCGAAAAGGGCTTCAAGGTGCTCGTCTTTGAGAGGCGTTTCTCCTTCGGAGGGGGGATAGGCCCAGGGGGTAACATGTTGCCCAGCATCGTGGTGCAGGAAGAGGCCTTGCCCATTCTCAGAGATTTCAAGGTGAGGTACCAGCCGGCCGGGGACGGGCTGTACACCGTCGACCCCGCGGAGCTGATTGCGAAGCTCGCCGCGGGGGCAATAGACGCAGGGGCCAAGATAATACTCGGCGTCCACGTCGACGACGTTATTTTCAGAGGCGACCCACCCAGGGTGGCGGGGCTCTTGTGGATATGGACACCCATCCAGATGTCCGGAATGCACGTGGACCCCCTCTACACCATGGCCAAGGCGGTGATAGACGCCACGGGCCACGACGCCGAGGTGATATCCGTGGCCGCGCGGAAGGTGCCGGAGCTGGGCATCCAGCTCCCCGGCGAGAAGTCGGCTTGGTCAGAGGTTTCCGAGAAGCTGGTGGTTGAGTACACGGGCAAGGTGGCGCCGGGGCTGTACGTAACAGGCATGGCAGTAGCCGCCGTCCACGGCCTCCCGAGGATGGGCCCCATATTCGGAGGAATGATGCTCTCCGGCAAGAAAATCGCCGAAATAGTAGCAAAGGACCTGGCAGAGGAGGCCTATGCCCTTCGAGCTTAAGGTAACGAGGGCCATAGACCTGAGGTGTAGCAACTGCGGTAAGGTCATCACGGGGGAGCCCATCGTTGTGAAGACGTGTTGCGTCAACAAGCCCTGGGTATTCTGCTCTAGGGAGTGCTACAAGCAGTTCGTGGCAAAGTGGACGAGGAACCAAGACGCAGGTAAGGGAGGGGGCACGCTCAGGAAAGTAGTATTCTAGACAACGCCGAGGTACGGTATAAGAAGCATAAGTTTGAGAAGACTTTTTCTTAAAAAACTAGGTCATTAGTAGAACATCAATAAAAATTAGAAGATTAATGAAAAAACTAATTATTTTTATTTTAAATAGTTAGATACCTCTATGGAAGATCTCAATTACGACATAGTTAGCTAGCAATTCTGCTATTTCAGGTGGAAGCGAGGCAAGGAGTTGGTATATCATTGCCATCTCTTTAGGAAAGCCCTTTTCTAAACCCAATATCTTCAATATCCTATCACCATACGTGCTTAGAGTCTTTTCTAGTTCTGCAAAGATTCTTCCCAGCGTTGCCAGGTCCATTTCACCTGGGGTTATCATGCTAAACACAGCAGTGAAGATCTCTAACAAGCCCTCTGCTTCGCTGGGAGGTAGCCTTTTAACCTCTTCAGTGGCTGTTTTCAAATCACCAAGCATAATATCTGCGAGCTTGTCATGTATCGGAGTTATTGTTAGATGGATACTCGGGGGAATATTCATATTTGGTATCCCTTTCTGTGGGAGCAATAACCAACCTCTCTTACCCATTTCATCACTTAATCTAAATAAGTTAAGCTCACTTGAGGTAAAAGCGGCAATAACTGTAGGCTCACCCATAATATTATAACCCAATTCCCTGAGACCCCTCACTATTTTATTTCTCGCAACTATGATTCGCCTCGCCAGTTCTGTGTAACCCTCCTCGCCTAGGAAGTGTAGAACAGCCCAAGCCGCCGCTAGCGTGGCCTCTGTACGAGAAGAAAGAACAGCCGGATTTACTATCGGATACCCAGGCCATCTAAGATTTGCATATTGAGAAAACATCTTGTAAAACTTCTTTTTAAAGAGTATTACTGATGCGCCAATTGGTGTATATGCATATTTATGCGGATCTAGCGAGATAGATGTAACTCCCTCAATACTAAAATCAAAGCTAGGGATGTTCTCACCCAGCTTTTTCATGAAGGGCAATACAAACCCACCAACACATGCATCTACATGTAGCCATATATTCTTTTCCAGAGCCAGATCAGCCAGCTCTTTCACTGGATCTATAGTGCCAAAAGGCCAATTAGGGGCCGACGCCACGATCATGGCAGTGTTTTCTGTAATCGCCTCGTTTATTGCATTAACATCAGCAGTTAGCGTTTTCTCGTCGACCCTTACTCTTTTAACTCTGAGACCCATATATTCAGCCGCCTTATCATATGCTGGGTGCCCCGTAACAGGCATTACTATCTCTGGTATTGTAATAGTGCCTCTGCTAAGTAGAAATCTATCCCTCGCCGCTTTCACCGCAAGAAAAATACTCTCCGTGCCGCCAAAAGTGAAAGTACCCGTAACTTCTTCATCTCCCTGCATTAAGGATTTCGCTATATCTACGATGTCTTTCTCCATTCTTATCGCGCTGGGAAACTCCGTAAAGTCAAGGATATTTTTGAAGGCAAACATTTTCATCGCCTCAAAAGCAATTTCTCTAAGCTCGTTAACACCAGGCTCAAAAGCTATGGTAAATAACTTACCACTAAAGGGGTCAGCATCATCAGCAGAGTATCCTCTCAACTTTTGCAATATCTCCTCTTTACTTAAACCTCGTGACGGCAATTTGATTGTCATGATAATTTATACTAGATATTTAATAAATTTAATTTTTAAACTTTGTAACTAAATATTAAATCTTAAAATGTTACTCACTTAATAATTTTTATTGAAATTAATCTCCTTCATAATTCCTTTTTGTTAAACAAATTCTACATTTATAGAAATTACTAATAATGAAACAAATATCTTGAGAAAAAACTTGCTACTTCTCTATACACAAGGAAAGTTTTATCATCTCAAAAACTATGCCGAATCAAAAACCAAATACATGTAAAGAGAACAAGACACCCCGGAATTAAAGCCGTGTCTACCAAGTTTGCTCAGGCCAACCCAAGATAGAGCCGGCCTAACTCTCTGTTTTCTAACAATGCCTGTGCTGGGCCTGAGTAGCTTACTCTTCCCGACACGAGGAGGTACGCCGTGTTTGATATTTCTAGTGCCTTTTTCGCGTTCTGCTCCGCCAGGACCACCGTGTACCCCATGTCTGCTAGGCGCTTCACAATGGCCAAGATCTCAGAGGCGAACTTAGGAGAGAGCTGGGCGGTGGGCTCGTCGAACATGAAGAACTTGGCATCTCTCATAAGGGCCATCGCCACCGCCACCATCTGCCTCCACCCGCCGCTCAGCTCAAGAGCCCTCCTCTTAAGATATGGCTTTATGGGGACTAGCCCCAGCACCTCCTCCAGCCTCTGCCTGTACTTCCCCTCGTCTAGGGCGTAGGCGGCCATCTTCAAGTTCTCCTCCACCGTCAGGTTTTGGAACACGTTCTTGACTTGTTGCAAATAGGCTAGCCCCAGCCTCGCCCTCTCGTGAGGCGGCATGTTGGTGACGTCGACCCCGCCCACGTATACCCTCCCGGAGAAGATCTTCGCGATACCCGCTATTGCCTTCAACAACGTGGACTTCCCGCTGCCGTTAGGCCCAACCACGGCCGTGATTTTCCCCGGCTCGGCCACGAAGTCGACCCCGAACAACACCTGCAACTTGCCGTAGCCGGCGTCTAGGCCCTCTGCCCGGATCATCCCCCCAGGTATATCTGCGCCACCAGCGGGTTTTCAAATACCTCTCTCGGAGAGCCCTCGACCACCACCTTCCCCTCGTGCATGAAGTACGCGTAGTCCGCGTAGTCCACCGCTATGTCGAGCCGGTGCTCCACCACCAGCAGGGCGACGCCGCTACTCGCAATGTTTTTTAAGTGCTCAAACAGCTCCTTCGCCAACGCCGGGTTCAGCCCGGCGGCAGGCTCGTCGAGGAGCATGACGCGGGCCCCCGATACTATAAGCCTCGCGAGCTCCAGCAACTTCATCTGACCACCGCTGAGCTCCCCCGCCGGCCTATCCCACATGTGGTCAAGGTTCACGAGCTTCAACGCCCTAAACGCCAAGTCCTCCAGCTCCCTCTCCCTCCCGTACCAGCGGCCCAGAGCCGGCCTCTCCCTTTCCAGCGCGCCCACCACCACGTTGTCCAGAACGGTAAGCCTTTGGGCCAGCCTCGGCGTCTGGAAGGTGCGAAATATCCCCAGACGCCTCCTCTCGTGTGGGGGGAGCTTAGTGATGTCTCGGCCCTCGTACAAAATCCTCCCCCCATCCGCCGTCAGCAAACCTGTTATCACGTTTATGAGGGTGGTCTTGCCAGATCCGTTGGGCCCCGCGAGGAGGGTGAAAAAACCGGCCTTGACCTCGACGGTGGCGCCGTCCAGAGCGGTTAAGCCGCCGAACTTCTTTACAACCCCCTCAGCCCTTAACAATGGCCCAGATCTCATAATCGGCGCTGTCCCTGTCGCCAGCCTCGTTGAGCTTAGTGTAGCCAGAAGCGCCGAAGTAATTCGCCGCCACCTGGGGGAACACCCGCCAGACAGCCTCGCTGTCGGCAGAGCCGGCCTTGAGTATGGAGTACGTAATGAGCCAAACCGCGTCGTAGGCGTTGTAGGCGTAGGAGTCGGGCTCCCTCTTATACCTCTCCAAAATGTAGCTCCTCACCCTCTCGTAGTAGGGGCTCCTCGCAGGCGCGAACTTGGGGCTCACGAAGCCGCCCACAGACACCGCGAACTCCGCCGCGTCTGGGACGAGAAGCTCAGACAGCCCCGTAGAGCCGTCGGCGCCGAACCACTTCACAGATCTAAGCTCAGGATAGTTCTTCGCTGTGAGGAAAATCGTCTGGAGCTCCGCGAAGCCGAAGGCAACCACCGCCACCTTATCAGCGCCGTACTTGCCAATGGCGTCTTTAACCAGCCTAGCCAAGACCCCCACCTCAGTTGAGAACTCGCCCTTCTGCGGGTCGTACGAGGCAGCCCTAATCACCTCAAACCCCCTCGCGCGGCTCATGTTCTCAAGCCCCCTAACTAGGCCGTTGCCCCAGTCGTCGTTGCGCCAAATAGCCACCACAGCCTTCACCCCGCTGTCTTGGATAATTTTTGAAATAGCCCTCACTTGCTTGTTGTCGTCTGGCGGTAGCCTAAAGACGTAGTCGCCCGGTATTGCGAGGGCCGGGGCCGTGGAGGACACGGAAATGGTCAACAGCTTGTTCTCGTCGGCGTAGGACTTCATCGCCCTCACCTCGCCCGACGTCCTCACGATGTAGAACTTCACGCCTCTGCTGTGCAGAGCCTTCATCTGGTCCAGCGCCTTTGTGGGGTCAGCCGCCGTGTCGGCGACCACAACCCTCACCCTAAATGGGGCGTTTATGCTGGACAAGTACCTATTCACGTCCTGCTCCGCCAGTTGGGCCGCCGCGGCTGAGAGCTCTCCCAGAGAGGCGAGGCGACCGCTGAGCGGTTGCAGCACTCCAATTTCAACCACCGTAGTGGCCTCTGTGGGGGTCGCGTTGACGATAACAGGCGTGAGGTAGCCGCTGGGCGGCTTCTGGGCGGGTATGTCACCAGTAACCACCCTGTCTTCTGAGGCGATGTACATGCCGACGAGCCGCCACTTGTAAGTGGGCTGCGCCGTCTGGGTGGTAGTCGCCGTTGTTGTGGTAGTAGTCGGCGACTGTGTCGTCGTGGTAGGTTTCGGCGTCGTTGCCGGGGGTTGAGATGTGGAGGTAGGCGTGGGCGACGTGGTGCCCCCGGCAGAGGGCGGGGGAGACATTAGCAAAAACGCCACAACTCCAAGTATTACCACTAGGAGCACTGCCAATGGGATTATCCACCTCATGGAGTGGCGCAAATACTGATTTATAAACATTCGCACAAACTATCAAGTGGAGCCCATATCGTTTTTAAACTAGTTTAATCACAACGACATGAACATAGCAGTAATATTTTTGGCGTTGATAGCCGCGTGGGCGTTGATATCTCTACCATTTACTCCAAGAGAGGTTATCGACTCGGTACTATACGCATCTCTCCTCGTCTTGGCCTCTATAGGGCTCACCCTCACCTACCAGACCACCAAGGTCCCGAACTTTGCCCACGGAGTTTTTCTCAACCTAGGCGTCATGTCCGCCTTGACCATCGCGCAGGTGTACAAGACAGCGGCGTACTACGCCCTACCCCTCGCCGTGGTGCTTGGGGCCCTCGCGGCCCTCCTCCTGTATCTGTTCCTCATACCACTCTACCGCCGCGGAGTCTCCCAGGAGGTCATGATGATGGCCACCATGGCCTACAACATCGTGTATATAGGAATCCTCAACGCCTTCGCCGACTGGGCAGGAAGGACGTGGGGCATATTCACGAGAGGCATCACCATAATCCCATACGACGTAAACCTGGCGGGTCTGCGCGGCGTGTACATATTCGCGCCGGCCACAGCCGCGGCGATAACCCTAGTCCTCTACATCTTCTTAAACAGAACTAAACCAGGCACCGCGCTAAGGGCGGCGGTTGAAAACGAGGACTTGGCTAGATCCTTAGGAATAGATGTTGAGAAAATGTACGCCGTGGCCTGGATCCTCGCGGGAGCCGTTGCAGGTATGGCGGGGGTATTCCTCCCCCTCTACATAGAAGCGACGCCAGAAGTGGGGTGGCTAATGCTGGCTAGCTTCTTCGCCGCCAGCATAGTAGGCGGCCTTAGCAGTATCTACGGCGCAGTCGTCGGAGGCGTCTTAATGGGATTCGTGGAGGTACTCGGAACCTTCCAGTTCGCCATGTTCCTGAACTGGCTCCTCGGCGTGCCTCCCTACGTCATCACCGCCTACAGGCCGCTGGTACCCCTCCTCGCCATAGCCATAGCCCTGATAATAGCGCCAAGAGGCATCTTGGGAAGATGAGGCAGTTCGTAGGGCTCATAATATACGCCCTAAGCGTGGCGGCAGTCGCCGCCGCCGGCCGCGACGTCCAGAGCTACTTGCTCACTACAATAGTCGACGTCGCCATATACCTGATAATAACCCTCTCGCTCAACCTCGAGGCCGGGATAGGGGGGATACCCAACTTCGGGAGGGTCCTCACAGTCGCCTTCGGCGCGTACATGGCCGGAGGGGTAATTGGGCGGATTGCGCTGTGGGCTAAGGGCATGAGCTACGACTACATCTACGACAACGCCGCGGCGGTCTCCGCCTTGTCCAAGTCTATGACCGCCGTAGACGCGGCGGCGATGCTGGCGCTGGGAGTGGCGATATCAATCGCCGTCGGGGCGTCCCTGGGGCTAATCGCCTCGCTACCGGCCAGGAGACTCTCCGCGGACTACCTCGCCATAACCCTACTCGCCTTCGGCGACGTGGCGTACTACATCGGTCTCAACTACGAGCCTCTGGTAGGCGGCACCCTCGGCGCCTCCGCGCCTCCAATCTACGAGAAGTTGTTTGGAGGCGGCACCATGCGGCTCATCGGGGCGGTGGCGGTGTCTGCCGGCGCCGCCTTATTGGTGTACCTACTTATACAGAGGCTTTCCCAGTCCCCATTTGGCAGAATACTCCGCATACACAGGGAAGACCCCGAGCTTGTGTCTGTGCTGGGCAGAGACCCCGCCTACATCAGGGCGTGGACTATGGCCATCGGAGGGGCCGTCTCCGCCGTGGCGGGGTTGCTATACGCCCTCTACGCCGGCGCCGTGCACCCGAGAGGCTTCGAGAGGATAAACTTCACCTTCTACCCCTGGCTCATAATGATACTCGGCGGCATGGGCAACAACCTAGGCGTAGTCAACGGCGTATTCATCTTTGTTGTGATATACAGGATTCTAGACATCTTCAAGTACGAAATAGGAAACGCCGTGGGGTTCGACCCAGTGTGGCTAGGCTACATGCTATTCGGCGGGCTGGCCATGTTGGTCATAGCCCTCGCCCCCCGCGGACTAGTCCCAGAAAAAGCCGAGCCCGTAGTAGGCGGAAGAAGAGTCACTCCCCCACCACAAGGTCAAACTCAGAGCCGTCGAGAATAATCTTCACGTGCCTCTTCTTGCCCTTTATCAGCCTCCGGGGCCTAAAAACCACGGTGTAAGAGCCGTCGGGGTTTTGGCGGTACTCCTCCACCCCCCATTCCTCACCCGCACAGTCGGAGTAGAAGCCGGCGAAGTCGTCGAAGTAGTCCACAGCACCGCATGTGTAGCACATGTTGCCGTAGAACCGCGCCACTAGGCGGTCTCCCACCTCCTCCAAGACGTCGACCAGCGCCTCCGCGCCGAAGGCCCGCCTAAAAGTATCCACGGCCGTCTCTGCGCACTCCACCGTCCCTCACCGGTTCAGCCTTAATAAGTTTTGCACCTCCCCGACGAGCCCCGATACGTCAAGCGGCGGCATGTCGGCGAGGCAACGGAGCCTGCCCTCCTCCATGACGCACAGCCTATCCGCCACGTACAGCGCCTCCACGGGGTCGTGCGTCACGAAGAGAATCGGCACCCCAAGCCTCTTCAACACGTCGTCAAAAGCCTTCTTGTTGACCCAGTCCAGATGAGAAGTGGGCTCATCCATGAGAAAGGCGCAGGGCCTAGCCAGGAGGGCGGCGGCAAGATTAACCAGTTGCTTCTGGCCAGTGGAGAGGCCCTCGCTCCTCTTCAACAAGTCCTTTACCCCCAACACCTCCGCCACGTTGTGCACCTCCCCCACCGTGCCATGCCTCCGCGCCACGTACATGAGGAACTTGTCCACCCTCATCGGCGGGTCTACCGGCACCGATTGGACGTATGCGAGCCTCCGCCTCTCCGGCGGGAGGGCCGAGACATCCTCCCCGCAAACCTCCACCCTGCCCTCGGCCTTGATGAACCCCGCCACGGCGTCTAGGAGGGTGGTCTTACCAGAGCCGTTCCTCCCCACCACCGCCACAATAGAGTTGACCTCGAGCCTGTCCACAACCACCGTGAAGCTCCCCCTCCTCGCCCTAAGACCCTCTACTTTGAGAGACGCCATCTCGCCAAGTAGGCAACCCCAATCGACACCAGGGCAGTGGCCAGGGAAGCCCCCACGGCGGCTCCCACGCCGTAGGTCAGCCAAGCGTTGTAGATGTATATCGACGCCGTTACGGGATACGACGCAAATACGAGCAACACCCCCAGCTCGCCGAAGCTCCTAACCCAAGCAAAGACGAAGGCTGTGAGGGCAGCGCGGCGCATAGACAGCAGAATCATGAACAACAGAGAAAAACCGGAAAAGCCCAGCGATCGGAAATAGAGCTCAGCCCTCTCCTCCCTCAGCGCCCCCTCGAAAACTGCGTATGACACGGGCAGAGCCATCACCGTCATGGCGATAAGGACGCCCAGAGGTTGGTTCACCACATATGCCGGGAGGTCCCTCAAAGGGCAGAAGGCCCCGACGCCATTTATGCAGAGAGCCCGCGGCAGGTTGAAAGACGCCAGCAACAAAACCCCCACAGATGTCGGGGGCACCACCGCAGGTACGTACAACACCTGGGAAAGCGCGCCCACGACGCCCCCCCTCCTTGATGCCAGCGCAGCCGCCAGGCCCGGCAATAGGGAAAGCGCAGCGGCGGCCGCGCCGAAAAGAGCAGTATACAGAAAAGCCTCAAAAAAGCCAGGAGGCATAGACCACGTCACGAAATAAATAGGCAAAAACACCAACAACATCAAAAGCAAACCTGCCGCCCCAACAGCCAAAAACAAGAGCGCGTCCACAAAAACACAAAAGTAAAGCCTTAAGAACCTTACCTTGTTTCAAAACACATCATCATAAAATAGAAAAGATTTAAATCAATATTTCTAAACATCTAAGATACTTATGATTTTTGTAAAAAATACGCATTTAATGTCGGCCGATAAGTCACGGTATGAAAACTAGACTTATAATTACGGCGGCTGTGCTAATAATCGCGGCAACCGCCGCTTTGCTACTCCCCAGGCCAGAATCGCCGCTCCCTGGACCCACCTCTCCCACGGCCACGGCCCAGCCCCCCACAGCCGGCGGCGCGGTGAGCGGGTTCGTCGCCCCCACCCTCATCGCGATAGCCAAGGCCGCGGCGTCCAAGGCAGGCCTTGACCCGGGTGGGATCCGTTCGGTGGGATCCGTCGAGGGTCTTAGGCTAATACAGCAGGGCAACGTGCCGGACGTCTACGCCTCTGTGGATATAGAGCTCCTTCCCGATATAAAGAAGACAAACCCGAGGCAGGTATTCGTAATAGGGAGGTTCAACCTGACTATTACGTGTCTCAAGCCGCTGAGAGATGTCGCCGATTTGCTGAGCCGGAGGCAGGCCTTAGCCGATCCGTACAAGGCCCCCATCGGCTACAGGACCCTAGCCGCGGGGTGGCTCCTCAAGAAGCAGGGCGCCGCCGACTTGACCCCGCTCTACGAGGAGTTGGGGGTGAGATACGCCGAGACGCCGCGGGGGGTCAACATCACGACGCCTATAGCCCTCAAGAACACCCCCAGGGTGGTGGTGGCGCCTAACCTAGACGGCGCCTGGGCCCAGCTGGAGACAGGAGGGGCCGACTGCGCCTTCGTCTACACCCCCTTCCTCATAAACAAGGGGGTGGAGATATGGGAGAGGCTAGGGGAGACGGCGCTCTGGGTGGCGTACAGGGCCAGGGCCTCCTTCGGCGAGGTATACGTGTACTCCCTCAAGCCGCCCCTCAGCTTTGCCGAGGATCCGCCCTACGAGATATATGTCATCTTTGTAGACGCGGCGGGCAACGTGGTGAAGACGCTGAGGGTAGGCCGCTTCGAGGCCTTCGCCGCCAGCTACACCGAGAGAGGCGACAGGGTGCTAGAAGCGATGAAGAGCCTAGACTTGGCCAGCTTCGGATTTACAAAGTAGTTTCCGCACACCACCCCCGTACAAGACGGCACAGAATTTGTCTAAAAGATTTAAATACCTTGGGTGTTTGCCCTCAATGCTTAAACGTGAGATATTTCTAATAGCAAACGGCACCGGGGCCAAGCTCGGGGAGTTCCTAATCGAGCTCAACTTCGACCAGCCCGGCATCTTGGCCACCCTCTCCAACATCTTCGCAGAGCACGACGTCAACGTCATCAACGTCGCCATCGATAGCAGTAGGCTCACCATCCACTACATCGTCGACCTCACCATGGTAGCCGACGACCAGCTCAAAGAAATACCAAAACAACTCCAGATGTTCGCATTCGTAAAGAAGGTGAGGTACAGGACCTCGAACGCCCCCCTCTTCGTCCCCAGGTGGATCACCCACGTCATAAACGGCAAGCCAGCCCTATCCCTAGAGAAGGAGCTTGTGGCCTACCTAAACGACCCCTCGAAACTCGCCGAGGAAATCGCCAAAAGAGACGCAAAGACTGTAAAAGAACTAGCCCACGCCGTCGACCCCGTGACCCTGGAAGAGGCCATCTACATCGCCCAGCTCAGAGGCCTCCTATCAGTAGAGGCAACGGAGGTCAAGCAGGGTAGGCTCAGGGCAAGACTCTGCAACCTAGCCCACCCCATCGCCAGGAGGTACCTAGAAGTCTTCACAACAGAAATAGGGGCAAGCGCCAAGCTGGCGGAGGAGGGGCCCTGCCTAGTGCTAGAATCCTAACCCCGACCAGACTGGCTAAACACCCACCTTTTCAAACAACTGATAAGCCACCCGCTAGACGCCATCCACAAACCCGCGCATATGAGAAGGAGGAGTGCTCCACCCGCCGCTCCTCGACGAAGAGACGAAGAGGGGTCTAGACAAGGGGGCGGCCTAGACCCCGGGAACCGTCGGCCCGGCGTAACGGAGTCTCAAGAGCTTAGGACTTGGGACACCTTGGCGAGGTAGGCCTCTAGAAGGCCCGCCTTTTCGAAGAGCTCGCATACCCGGCACACCTCCCTAGCCGACGCCGCGCCGCAGTACCTACACCTCTTCAGCTCGGCGGCTGGCCGTCCCCGGAGGGCACTCGCCAGCTTCTCGCCGAAGGACACTAGGTTGTACTTCACGCTGGGCATCTCCCTCTCCCACTCCGCCAAGGTGAACTTCAAGTCGTACCGCGGGTTCGCCACGACGTAGGGGCACTCCAGCTCCATCAGGGGGATGCCGTGGTAGTAGGCGTATAGGGCCACCTCCTCCTCCCTTATATACTTCATCGGCTTAATCCTGGGGATTAGGTCCTTCTCCTCTGCGTCTTCGTAAACCCCGTAGTACGCAAAACGGGAGAGGTTGCCCATCAAGACGTTCATGAGGACTGTCTGTGCCTCGTCGTCGAGGTTGTGGGCCGTGGCGATCTTCGTCCAGCCCCTCCTCCTCCCCACCACGTTCATAAGCCTCCTCCTCAACACCCCGTCTATGGTGCACATGTGCACCTCGTGCCCCGCCTTGGCCAGCCTCTCAGACAGCTCCAGCGCCGTGACGCCGAAGAAGTCCTTGAAGTGGTAGACGTTGTACTCGATGCCGAACCGCGCCGCCAGCTCCCTCACGTAGTCCCTCCGCGACATCCTGTAGAAGCAACTGTACGGGTGCCCCTCGTTAACTGTAAACGCCTCCATCTTCACGTTCCTCAGCAACCCCCTCTCCTTGAAAGAGCCCAAGATGTGGAGAAGGACGAGGCTGTCCTTACCCCCCGACACGGCAACCGCCACGTAGTCCCCCGGCACGATCAGCCGCTCCCTCCTAATCGTCTCCAGCACCTTCCTCTCCACCGACTGGAAAAGGCAACGGAGGCACAGCCTCTCCCCGCTCACCGCCCTGAAGTACTGCGCCGGCCGCCTACCACACCTAGTACAGAGCACAGACACGCAAACCACGACTACCAGATATAAAACTTATACACCGACCCCCGACTAGATCACAGACATCACAACCAGCTAAAAGACCAAGATCCGTCCTAGGCACAGCTTTTACCTACTTAATCGCACGCCGTCGGTTCCTCTTCGGCGCAGGTAAACGCAAAGCTAATATCTACTCAGCTTAGTATCTACATGCCGGACTATTGGCTTACCATGCTCGACGAGGATAATTTCAGGTATACGGTCGAAAGGGGCATCTATGGGCTACCGGAAGGCGCCGGCGATGAGGCCAAGTTGATAAAGCCGGGAGATAGGCTCGTGGTGTACATAATGAAGAAGGGCTGTAGGGAGTTATGCCAATCCTTCACCGCGGTGCTGGAGGTAGCCGGCGAGTGGCAGAGATCAAAAAAGCCGACGTGGCCGGACGAGGTGAGGGAAGGCCGCGTCAAATATCCGTGGGTGGTCAACGTCAAGGTGCTGATAATGGGGAAGGTGGAATTCGCAAAGATCAAGGAGAAACTGCAAGGGCTTCTGGGCATTGGGGATCTCGACCCGAGTAGGCTACGTCTCTACGCCCTGTACTACGCAAGACGTCCCTTGCCGCCGGGTGTCGGCGAGTTGGTAGAAGCGGAGTTGCGCAAGTCGGCGGTCGCGGAAATGCGCACACACGACAAGCTAGTAGACATCCTCGTGGAGGTTGGGCGATGGCTCGGGTTTAGGGCGGTAAAGGAGTACCGAATCGACAATTTCAGAGTCGACGTTGCGTTTTTCAAGCCGCCGAGGACAACGCCGTTCGCCGTCGCCGAGGTGCACGTGGGAGGCGACGTGTATAAGGACTTGGCCGCGCTGAAACACGCCTACGACCGCTACGGCTCCAAGCTCGTCTACGTGCTGGCGAGGGATGAGGAACAAGTCGCCAAGTTGCTAAACGAGACATTGCAAGGAGCCTTCCACGAGATAAGGGAGCACATCGCAGTGGTAAAGGCAGAGGAACTCCACGAGCTACACGAAACGCTGAAACTTGCAGGTGTCAAGGGGCTCCTTAAGCAACTTGAAGTAGCTAAGCCGGCCGATTTTTAGGAAAATACCCGTGGATCCTTGTGAATATATTTCAAAGTCGCCGCTACCTCAGCTACCCCCTCGCCGAGGGATACCCCATTCTGCCAGCTTCTTCAACAACGTCTCTAAATCCTCCTCGGTGAGCGCGACGAAGTCGTAGGGCTTCTTGCCCATCCTCTCCTTTACAATTATCTCTCTAATCTTGTCTAGGCGATACCTCTCGTGAGCGGGGACCAAGTACACGGCGACAAACCTCGCACCTGCCAGACACTTTGAGAGCTCGTCAAACTCCGAGCTGAACTCCTTCGACCTCTTCACGAGATCCTTGAAGACGCCGGTTCTCACCAAAATAGCGACGCGGACATTGTGCGGGTTCGGCGGAACAGCGCAGTCCACCTCCCTCAACTTCCCCCCGCACCTCACCCAGATCTTGCCGGCGTCGTAACCCCTCTTCCTCAGCAACGAAATAACGACATCTTCGACCCTGCGCCTAACATGCCGCTTCTGGTGCTCCTCCCAGTTTTTGTAAAACTTGTACAACACAGTCTCCAGATAGAGGGGGTGTCTCAGGCAGGCGTTAACCACGCGGGCAAAGGCGACCAGCCTCTCCGGCTCGGGCCTCCTCCCCAGCTCGTATACCTTCCTAATGCCGTGGAGACGCTCGAACTCCCTATCGCTTAGTCCACAAAGCGTTACGAAAAACGGCACCATCACCTCTGGGTCCCGCTCTATTAGCTCTCTTATAGCCTCCGCGTCGGCCTTGTCGAACTCCACGACGCACCTCACCTTGTCGAAAATAGCCGACTCCGCTAAGACGCGGCCTATCCTCCTCGCCATGTCGTCCAGCCTCCTGTAGAGCTCAGGCATCTCCCCTAAATTCGGCCTCGGTATCTTTTCCAAAATCCGGTCCAGGCTACACTCTCCCAAGGCCATGCCCCTCCCCCACCACCTCCGAAGGCACTGGGAGTTGCCTAAGCACGTGGGTCTGGAGCCTCAAGTAGCCGTTGGCCGCCCTCTGGCAATGCTCCATCAGCCACCTCTTGGCCTCAGCGCTGTTGAGGTACTTGGCCAGCCTGGGCAACATGCCGGGGTCCTTGGGGACTAGGTAGTAAACGGTGTGCTTTGGGATGATGAGGCCCTTCGCGTCTATGTAGAAGGCGGGCTCCTTAGCTATGTCCCTCCAGAGTATCTTAGGCCGGAGCAGATCGGCCATAGGCGGGTCTTCGTGAAAGCCATACCACCTCTTACCCTCCGCCCTAACCGCATATCTCGACTCCAGCACCCGCCGCCACCTAGACAAGTAGTCCAAAAGCGGCTTTGCCTCCCCCTCGTCCAGGAGTCGGCCGCCTCTGTCGTATGGGATGAGGATGACGTGGGCCAACTTGTCATAGTCCACAACGGAGCCGGGGGCAAAGGCGGAGAGCTCCCTCCCACCCACCGTTGGGTAGGCAAACGGCTCAAGCTCCTTAGGCAAGGCGCGTTTTGGGATCACGAAAACGTCATCCCGGCCAGTGGCGACCCCCGGGCTTATCCTCAAAACCAAGTCGCCGAGGCTGTAGGGCGTCCTTAACTTGGCCGTGGCTATGGCGGAGAGCCACGGAGAGCCGTCCCTCGGCAACGCCACCCTCGCCGCCCGCCCATCCCGAAGCCTTATAGTCGTCAAGGAAGGCGCCTCCTTCACCACCACGGTGATCGCCGGGTAGGCCAACACACCCCCGAAGGCGTCCTCCCGGATAAGCTCCACCTCCTCCACCCTGTAGCTGGCCAGCAACCTCCTCAGCGCAACAGCCGACAACACGTAGAGGTACTTCTCCGGCGTGACGAATACGAGCCTACCCCCCGGCTTCAGCAACGACAGCGCCTTTTCGAAAAACAACATATACAAATCAAACCGCCCCACCGCCGTGGTGAACAGCCTCTTGTACAGCTCCCTCCTCGGCGGGTCGATGTATTCATAAGAGACGTAAGGCGGGTTGCCGATCACATAGTCGAACAAGCCGCCGAGCTCCCCCGCCGACATCAGCAAGAAGTCACCCCGCACAATCCTCACCCGCTCCCCGGCAAACCTCCGCCTCGCCGCCTCGGCAAGCGCCGGGTCCACCTCCACCCCCACCACCTCAGGAAGCTCGGCGCAACGCCCCCTACACCACCTCAACACTGCGTCTATGAACACCCCCAGGCCACATCCGGCATCCAACACCCTGCTACCGCCACCCGGCGGCGCCCCCCTAAAAAGCTTCTCCACCATGTAAAAAGCCAAATCAGGCGGCGTCGCCACCCTCCCCCTATCGGCAACCAAACCCCTCCTCCCCACGTATTAGTAGACAACCCACCTTAAAAACCACCCATATAAAAAACACAGAGCGGCCAACCCCGGCACAACCGACGCAGATCTGCCCAGCCCACTGCACACCGACGACAACCCCCAGCTGCGCCACCTGTATGCGGTAAAGTATCAGTTAACGTTATATCTCTCGCAGGGTGGTACAATTATGAAATGTCCCTACTGCGGCTCTGAAAAAGTGGAGCCCGTCAAAAGTTGGGAAATGCCCAAGATGGGCTACAAGGTGACCCACTACCGCTGCAAAAACTGCGGCGGCCTCTTCAACCACTACGTGGGGAGGGGCAAGGAGTTCGTGCTGAGGGTAGGGCCGAGAAAGAGGTAGTCAGTGGTGCTCCCTCATCGGCTTATCTTCTCTCTCACCTTCTTCAACAGTTTGACCATATAAGCCGGGTCTTCTGTATGTATCGGCACCAGCTCCTTGGGGTTGAGAATTCTTACCAATTCAGAGAAGTTCTGGGGGTGGTAGTGACCCGAAAGCCTCAGCCTGTATATTTGAAAACCGAACATCGACAACCACCTAGCCACTACCTCCTCCTCCACCTCTCTAACCGCCTCCTTGGGCTCTGGATCTGTCAGCACAGCAAGAGAGCCTACCAGATCCACCTCCCCCCTCCAAAGCCTTAGCTTCCTAAGCATTTCTAGCAACGCCACAGGCTCCGCCACAACCACGTAGCCGCCACCATCGCGTAGCAACTCCTCTAAGCTTACATATCTAGTAGCGGCTACGGCGCCCATCTCGCTGAGAAGCGCAACGGCCGACGCATCGCGCTCGCCTAGCTCTTCCACAGCCCACAACAACCTCTCCGACGCCACCACCACCTCCCTTCCGGAGATCTTGGAGAGCTCCACAACAGCATGAAACATCTCTAGGTCAAGGGGATCTATGGAAACGGCCACTAGCTCGTACTGCGATAAGGCACTCGTCATCAACTCCCTAAACACACCGGCCGTGATGGGGAAGTTCTCAACCCCCCTACTGAAGTTCGTCCCCTCCAACACCGCAACGTCAACGCGGTCGATTCCCAACCTCTGCAACGACTCCTCTAAGCCCTTCACGAGCCCACGCGAGAGAGGCTCCAACCTGAGATCGCCGCTGTAGAACAACACGAAGTCCCTGCCCTGGTATATATAGGCATAAGCCGGGTAAGCGCTGTGGCTTACAGGCACCGCGACGACGCCGTGTTCATCCTCCCTAAGCTCCTCGGCGTCAACCACCTCCGCGTAGCCCCTAGGCTTTACATAGCTAAGCCAAGTATTCGAGTTCCCATACCACTCGAATATCGTCGCGTCGAAAATCCTCTTGCTCGGCACCACTATCTTAACGTCGTGGGGAACCTCGTAGAGTAGGCCTACGTGGTCTAAGTGCCCGTGGGAAATGTACAAGGCATCGGCGTCTTCGTAAACCTCGGCGTCTGGTATCACGCCTAGTCGTTGCATCTCCAGAGGCCCCAGCGGCGTTATCCTCCCGCCGTAGACCCGTTTAAGGACTTGGAACCTTATCCCGTTGTCGAATACGATCTTCCTATCCCCATCCTCTACCACCACGCAGTTGCCGCCAATCTCCCTCCAACCGCCGTAGATCTTCAGCCTCCCCTCGTATAGCTCCTTGGCCATCATCCCACGAGCCTATATCTCTTGATCCCCACCTCCCGCCACCTGACGTTCTCCACTGGGTTCCTAATTGCCAAGAGCTGGGGGCTCTCCCCGATGTTGAACACTATGTAGAGCCAGTATTTATCCCCCAGCCTCTTAGCCACCTCAAACTCCGCCTCGGTTAGCTCGATCTTCAAATCCGCGCCGGCGCGTCCCTTGACCTCAATGTACCTAACATCGCCGGTTTTTGGGTCGACGCTTCTAATGTCGTAGTGCTCATACCGGCTCACGTCCTCGGGCACTCTGCCGGCCCTCCTCTCATAGTCCATAGCTACCTCCATGGCCCTCCTCTCCACCTCCTCCACAGCTATGGGCGGCGGAGGCGAGACGCGGCCACCCTCGTCCTCTCCGTAGAACAGAATCTTGCCGATGTAGCGGCTCGATACAGATATGTTCGCCGCGCTCCGCGGCGCCCAGTCGACGTGTTTAGCCTTGAAGAGCTTCTCCGTGCGGTCAAGGTAGCTCGAAAACGGCGTGATTAGACGCAGTAACTTGTTAGAGACGGCGCTCGACGCCAAGCCGGCGCCTTCCCGAGGATCAGGTCCCGACATCTCGTGGACGACGCCGACTGTCCCCTCCAGGGCTTTGGACAACAGCGCCAGTAGCTCAACGCCAGTGACAACCCTCTGCGAGCCGGCCTTACCCCTCGCGATGCCGACGACCTCGCTATAGAAGGGCCGCTTCCCCATATATGCCTCCACCTTGTATAGGGAGATCTCGTGGAAGTCGGCCTGGCTCGCCCTAGCGACTACGATGGGGGGCCTCCCGTCCGGTGCATCCTTCAGCATATCCTCTATGGCCTTGAAGAGATCCGATGCGCCCCTCGAGTCGACGGCGTATTGGCCCAGAAACATTTTCCTCTCGGCGATCTTCACTTCAAGCCCCTTGAGTCTTGCCAAGGATATGGCGATCTCCCTCAACGCGGCTTCAGCCTTCTCCCCGTACAAGCCGCCCAATGTTTCGTCCAGCAAATGCTTGACCTTAACCGCTCTATCACCGCTCTCGGCCTTGACCCTCTCGGCCAAGCTCTTCAACTTCTTCAACATGCCTAAAATTGTGTTTATATATTCTTCGAGGGCTTTGCCCCCTCCCTTGATGAACTCCAGCCACGCCCGATACTCGCTGAATTGGACCGTCCGCCCCTTCTCGTCTTGCATCGGCACCAACACCGCCAAGTCGGACCCGCCCGCCGTCTGTCTGCCCAACAAGTCTATCTCCAGCTCCTCCCCTATGGGCACCGTCTTCTCTATCCCCGATATATACCAAGCCAAGAGCTTCGCATAGAGGACCTCCAAGGCTCTGAGATCGCTTTCCACGGTCAATAGGAGCGTATAGCTCGTGACGTCCCTGGTCTGGCCCAGCCTCCACACCCTGCCTATCCGCTGGACTATCTTTATCGGGCTCCAAGGCGGCTCGTAGTGAATAATCACATTGGCCTTCTGAAGATTGAGGCCCTCGGACGCCACGTCTGTCGACATTATGACATCTACCTTGTCCTCAGACAGCCACCTCTTCACGTCCTCTATGGTGTACTTCTTGCCCTTGGCCGGAGCCGCAGATTCCGGCGGGATCACGGCAGTTGAACTTACGAGGGCGATCCTCCCCCTCAACCTATCCTGCAACCGGCTCTTCAACTCGTTGTATATGTACTCAGCCGTGTCCTTAAACTCCGTGAAGATGACCACCTTGTCCTTCTGCCGGAGGTGTTCCTGAACCAAGTTGACGACGGCCTTAAGCCTTGAGTCACCCTCCCCGACTATGGCGCTCGCGAGTTTGTGCAACTCCCTCAACGCCTCCTTGTCTTTCTCCTCCAGGATGTGGGAGCACTTCTCGGCAAAGTTGTTCACCACGTCGTCGATCTCTTCCGCTTTCCCCTCCTCGAGGGCCTCCCCAGCGTCTTCGAAGCCGCCATAACCGAGGATTTCGTCGACGATTTCCTCGGCCTCCTTCTCGAGGGCCTCCGCGTCCACCTCCCTCTCCCCGGCGAGGATCCTCAACTCCGTCGACCTTCTGCCTATGATCCTGTCCAACGTCACGAGCGCAGCCCTGGGGCTGGAGGAGGCCCTCTTCGCAATCAACACAAGCAAGAGGCTCAACGCCTTCGGCTCCTCGCCCTTCCTCCGGTAGTAGTCCAGGAGGATCTTCCTAAGGAGCTCAATCAACTTGTCGTGAAACCGCCTCTCAAGGTCAGAGGCCTCTACAGTCCTCGCCTTGAACTTAGCCTTAGTGAACACCGGCCTCTTCTCGTATATCTCGTTCACGTCTAGCTTGGTCCTCCTGAAGACCAAGACGCCGTTTATGAGCTTGTAGAAGTCGGGGACGTCCAGCTCCTTAGGGCTCGCGTTTAGGGACGGGTCGAGCAACTTGACCCTCTCGATATAGTCGTCGGCCTTCCCCCTATGCGGAGTCGCCGAGAGGAGGATCACGTGGGGCGTCTTGCCCGCCAGCGCCGAGACCAGTTCAAACCTCTGCGTCTCTCTTCCGCCGACCTTCCCCACTCTGTGCGCCTCGTCGACGATCAAGATATCCCAGCTAATGCCCATTATTAAGTCTTTGTATTCACGCCTCTTCACGAGGTCTATAGAGGCGACGTAGACCCCCTCCGGGAAGCCGAGCATTTTCAAATTGCCGATGGTGCTCCTCTCAATTCTGCGCACCTCTGTGGCTGCGAAGCCGAACCTCTTCAGCTCCCCCACCCACTGCTCCACCAGGACCCTCGGCACCAGCACGAGGACCCTCTTGGCCAAGCCGACCTCTCTAAGATATTTCGCAATTAATATGGCCTCCACCGTCTTGCCCAGTCCAATCTCGTCGCCCACGAGCGCCCTGGTGGGGTATCTGGGCGTTAAATAGGCCAGGAGCTCCAGCTGGTGGGCGTAGGGGTAGATGGCCTCGCTGGCGCCTGACTGCCTCAATACGAAAAAGTATGGATGATATCTGAAACCCTCCAGGACCTCCCTGGCCAGCTGAAGAGCCGCCAACATGTCACAACCTATAAAGCGTCTTGAACGACTTCGCCACTCTGTAGACCTCCCAGTAGCCCCTCTCAAAGGCCTCGACGAATTTGGAATACCAAAACACGGCTTCTATCTCGCTGAGCTTAGCGACCAGCTCCGCCAGTCCCCGGCCGTCAGGGAGGTGCTGCCTAACGCCGGCGTATATCACGACCCTTCTCAGATGGAAATCCGGATCCTCCCCACCCACCTCCACGATGTCTTCTGCTAGAGGCTTATGGGGAATGGAGAGCGCGTCGAGGAAGGCAACGACATACTCCTTCCCGACCCTCGCCTCGAATACGGGCTTAGCGCCCGGCCGGGGCGTGTAGGGGTACACCCTCACGACGTCCACAACCCTCTTGTTCTTCTCCCCCACCCGCCTCCTCGCGAAGACTAAGTACCTGGCCGGCCCCCTCCCCATCACCCAACACAGACCTCAGTTACAACCTGCTCGAGCTCCCTCAGCTCTTGTTCTTGTAACGCGGGCATAGGCGCCGGCTTGGCCGACTTGAGCCTCATCAATGCGTTCATGGACCCAATACTAATCGGCATCATGGAGATTATTGACTTCACGATCTTGAAGGCGTCGCCCATGCCCACGTTTTCAAGAGAAAGCGCTATCTTCGACGCGGCCCCTTCTCCGCTCGTCGATATCTCGAAACTACCGCTCACCACCTTGAACTGCCTAAACTTGTCGGCAAGAATCTGCAAGGGCTTTAAGTTGAGCTGTTCCACCTTAACGCTAAGCCCCTCAATTAAGGTCCCAGAGGGCGGGAGATCCTTGCGGCACCTCCCGTCCTCGCGCGGCTTGACCACCACATTGAACTTAACAGACGATACCTCATTCCCATTGGCGTCCAGCGCCCTCACGACCACGTCATATTTGCCAGGGACCTCAGGCGCCTTGAGCCTCCACTTTACGACGACCCTGCCCTGGCCCTCGCCTATAATTGCCCTCTCGGGCTCCAACGCGCCGGCGCTCGCGTTAAGCGCCACTTCGCCCTCGAAGGGGCCTATCCTCTCCAAGATAAACGAGGCCTCGGCCTCCTCGCCCGGAGACGCGACGAGGGGCTCGCGGGTCAGCGCTGGGTTCTCCGGTCTCAAAACGACGGTGACCTCCCGCTCCCACAACAACAAGGGAGCCGCCTTTAACACCTCCAAGTCGTACTTGTCCAAGCTGGCCACGACCTCCTCCACTTCTCTCAGCTCCGAGCCGAGCTTCACCACGTATTGGCTCACTTTGGCGACCCCGCCGCGGCTCTCAACCGTCTTCTTGAGCGACTTCATCTGCTCCACCAAGGCGAGACTCCAAGGCAGTACCTGGCAGTCATCGGACTTGACCTCAACGTCGTCGCCCTCGGACATCCCGAACCTAAGGCACTCCTCCTCGGATCCGCACCTCTCTATGCGCTTGAAGTACACCTTGTTGCCGCACAACAGCCCAATCTGCAGATTTTTGACGCCCTCGGCGATCGCTTTTCTCACAGCATCGTTGGGCACCGCGGGAAGCATCGGGTTAGAGTAGAAGAAATCTATCACGTCCCCAATTCTCTTCGGCTCCTCCATGTTGGCGAGGTCGATCCCTAGGGCGCCCAAATAGAAAGACAGCGTTTCGAAGTCCAGATCCTCCATTATCTTGCGCGGCTGTATCCTAGACGACAGAGTCTGCTCGACGCCCTTCATAACAGTGTCGCTTGGCTCTATCTTCACCTCGGCTATTGTGTTCCGCCCCTCTTCGTAGACGGGATAGGCGACGTACTTAAAAGCGGCGAGAACGCCCGCGAGCGCGCTCGCATAGACGTTGTCGCAGTACCTCTTCAGCTTGGTCTTCAAGATCTCAGCGGCGACGTCTTTCTCCTTGCCGTAGCCCTCGGCCAGCTTGTCGACGACGCCCATCTCCTCCACCTTCTTACAGGCGATGTGCCTTTTGACCAGATCAATGGGCATATTCGATCTGCCCCCTGGGTGAACCACGTAGATAGTGTTGGCATACCGCCTCGTCCCCCCGCTCTTGGTGTGATACACAACGTCCTCGATCAAGGATCTCCTCCTCTCCTCGTCTTCGGGGACGTTTATGCATGCATATAGGATATATCTCTGTTTATCGAAGTCAAGCTTGTCGCAGTTGTACGAGACCTTCGACAACTCCGCGTCGAAGATAATCGGGCGCTCGGCTCTGCGCCCCCTCTTGCCTATAGCCTCGATCGGCGTTGTGAAGACCCTGGTGGCCAACTCTACCAACTCCTCGATGGGCTCCTCGATGATCCTCCGAGCCTCGTCCTCAACGAATTTTATCGGCGTTACTATCTGCGTGAACCAGAGCCTCCCGCTGGACTCGTCCTCCAAGACGTAGACCAAGTTCTCCTTGATCCAGCCGACTGCGTCGATTATGTCCTTGGGCAAGAGGCCCCGCGACTTGAAGACATAGGGCTCGTAGACCATAACGGCGAGCTCGTAGGGCGTGGGGAAAACGTCGGTCCGGGGCACCAACAAGCCGCCGTAGACGAACGTCCTCGCCAAGAGGGTCTTGGCGACGACCCCGGCGAGGAAAGGCTTTTCGTAGTTCTTGACCCTCTCGGAGATGTCCGTCTGGACCACTATCCTGAAGCCTTCATAGCCCTGCAGCAGGTAGCCGCCTAGCTTGGGGTCGGCCAGGTCTATGTGCCATGGCATTATCAATTCATAGTTCTCCTCACTCTTGGCTATGGACCTCAACACGGTCCTCGTGATCCGGAGGAGGTCCCTGGTCTTCTGTAGCCTCTCATGTTTGTCCAAGATGTCGTATATGACGTCGATGTAGAGCGGATGGAACGGGTAGGTCTCCGCTATCTGCGAGATGACGGTCTTGGCGAGGCCTTGGTCGAAGACCTCCTTGTTCTCGCCCAAATCCGCCGCGAGGGCCCTCCCCACCTCCGCGGCCTTCGCCTTATCCACCTTGGCGAAGAGCCTCGTCCTCAAGAGGGCGGGTATGTTCCTGGGCGTCACCGGCTCTATATACATCGCGGAGATCCTGCTCAGGGCCTTCACCACGCTCTCCAGCAAGTCTCTGATCGTGTCGTAGGTCTTCTCTACCCCCTTCACCTCCGACTGCCCGCCTACGGCGAGCGGCAACGACACCACTAAGACGGCGTTGCTGGAGAGAGCCACGGCATTGGCGAGCCTCTCCAGGAAGGTCGCGACGTTTGACGCGTAGCTCTTCAGCGATGGATCATTTGAGCCGTGCAACGACTTGATGTAGGCGGCGATCTCGTCGATAAGTATGACGACGCGCCTGTTGGAGAAGAGAGATGCGAGTTTGTCCACTTCAGGCACCACGAGCTTCTCATCGTATTCCCTCAACGCGCTGTAGCTACCGAGCGCATGTGCGAGATAGCCCCAGAGGGTCCTCACCGTGTAGCTACCCACGTTTAGAGGCGAGATCGGGTGCGGGGCGAGGCTCGTGATGTTGCCGTCTATCACAACCAAGTCGACCGACAGCCACGCCAGCCTCTCCGCTACTGAGCCGAGCTTCTTATAGACCAGCTGGCTCTCCCCCACGGCCTTGAGGAGGTGCTGGGGCGACCTCAAGGCGTGGTACAACGTGATGAGGGTATGGGTCTTCCCCCCGCCGAAGAACGCGCTTAAGAGGACGACCTTGGCGGCCGGCTCGCCCCTCAGCGCTCTGACTATGTTGTCAAGGATATCCGCGATCTGCTCCGTCACCAACGTGATGGAGAAGAACTTCTCGGGGTCAGTATATACGGGATGCTCCTTGCCCTGAACGGTAGTGCCGAGGCCCGGCGCCAGCCTCTCGTCAAGGCTCTCGTCGAAAACGTCGTCTCGCAGAACGTTGCTGCCGAGCAAAACCATGCTGGAAAAAGCCCAGATATTAAAAAGCTACTTCCTTATATATGAGTCAAGGCCGCCGGAAGGCGCAACTCCCAGGGCATTTAGGAGCGTTTCTAAAGCCGCCCTTTCGCGATCCTCCCTCGGCAACACGGCGTAGAGCACCTTAGCCAAGGCCTCGGCCTCTTCAACGTATTGTGGATACGCCGACTTGAGCTCGTTGTACCTCCTCAAAAAGGCGTCCTTAGGGAGGGCCACCGCGTAATACTCAAGCAGGTGAAGGGCGTCGACCGCGCATCTGGGCACGGGCTGGGAGGCCCTAAGCCCCCTCTCGGCCAAGGTCTGCTCCAGAGAGGACTTCAACTCGCCGTTAGACGGCGGCTCAAAGAGCGTGAACCTCTCGCCGTCCCTCTCCACGATACGCAGGCCCATCAGATCGTCGACGTCGCTCCTGGTTCCAATCGAGAACAAAATCGCCGTACTGCGGTCCATCGACCTCCTCGCCGCCCTCGCCCCCCTCGGAACAAGCACTTTGACCAGTAGGTAGTAAAGCGACGGTGGGCTGAGCCTGGCGCCGCTTGAGAACGCCCCAAGCGCCCTGGCGATAGACTCTGCCGCCGCGGGGTAGATGTACTCCTTGACCAACCTCTCCAGGCCCTGCCTCCTCAAATTGCCGACGCCAACGATGTTTCTGTACTGGGTGAACCTCGAGAGGACGCAACCCAGCGCCGCGACGAATAAGTCGGCGCCGCCGAGGCCGCCCTTCCTTGCCCTTTCGGCGTATTCGGCGCAAACCTTCACCGCGTCGGCGTAGACTTGGTCGGCGAGCGCCTCGCCGGAGACGCCCTTCCTCCACACGGCCACAATCGACGTGTCGAGAGAGGCCTTCCCCCTCGCCGTGACTCTCTGAGCCGACTCCGTGACGACGCTGTACGCCGCGGTGATCCTCAGCCCAGCGTTAAGCCACCCAGCCTCAAGCAACGCCTCCCACGCCTCCGGGCTAGTGTGGGCGTAGTACGTGACCAAGAGGCCGTCGTCCTTCAGCACGCGGGCCATAGCCTCAAAGGACTTGTTCAAAAGCGACTTGAAGTGGGCGAAGGCGTTCCCAACGCCGAAGTGCCTCGCCCTCCCCTCGCTCTCGCTCACCTCCTTGTCGGCGAACTCCCTCCACTGCGTCTCCACCTCAACCCCGTCCTTGAAGAAGGCCTCGGGGTAGAACCTCGGCACCAGCACCGAAACGCCGGCCACCGACCTTACATCGCTGAGCGCCCTCTTCAGCCAAACAAAGTAGAAGTCGCTTAGCTCCGCGTAGGGAACGTCGTCTCTATAGGGCGGGTCAGTAACGATAAGATCGAACTTCTCCCCACCAAGCCTACTCAAGGTAGTAGCATCGTCCAGCAAAACCCTAACCCTACTAGGACTATCAGAAATGGCGTTAATGAGATACGGCAGAACTTTTTCGGTAATTTTCCTTAAATTTGAGTAAAATGTTCCAGTTCCACTTATTTCCACGAATGGCGATACGTCGCCATAATTCCATGACATTGCTATACCACGCATAGATAAAGCGTGTGCAACCTGTGCAGGAAGTTGACCACCATAGTTCCAGAATGTTGTAACAGCATTATAGTCAGCGTATCTCACTAGTGCTATCGCTAGGTATGTTGTTACTGCTTCTGCGTATTTGTGTGCGTTTTCCCTGCCCCAGCCTTCTCTGAGTTTTTCTTCTTCTACTCTCTTGCCTGCCTCGCGTATCAGCTTTACGAGCTTGACTAGGGTTAGGAGCTGGCGCGGGTTGAAGAGCTTAAACCATTTTTTAAATATCAAAGGTACATCGCCAAGTGTGACACCTCCGTATGGCGTCATTTCCTCCACTGGGATGTCTGGGTCTCCCCAAATTTGCTTTAGCTTCTCCAGCGCCTTCCATAGCTTCTCCGTGTCCTGTGGAACTGCCGGCTCGAACTCGAGGTCTTTGTTCGCCAGCCTGACCTTGACCAGCAACCTCGGCCGCGCCTTGGCCTTGAGGAGGGCGTCTAGGCCTATCTCGCCGGCTAGGTACTGCTCCAGCTTCTGGTTCCAGTCCCTCAGCGCCTCCTTTACGTACCAGTCCTCGGCCCCCTTCTTTATCGGGTTGTTGCAGAGGAGACACGTCGCGGTCTCCCTCTTAACGTCTATATTAGATCTCGGTACAGAATACCGCTTCCCCACGGCCTCCACAACGCCTTGCTTTGCGTTGACCTTTGCCGTTACCTCCCTTTTGCCGAGCTCCTTGTTTAAGTCGACTACCCTTATGAGGACCTCGCCGTTTTGCCTAACCGGCTCCATCCACGCCAGTCTTTTAAACGCACCCCTCTTGACGCCTTCCTCCTCTTCCTCCTCCTCTTCGCCCTCCTCCTCGCCTCTGCCGCTGACTCTAGCGAGCCACCAGTTGCCCACTAGGGGCGTGTAGCGGCCGCAGTGGGGGCACTTGACCTCCCATGTCCCGATATACACGGCGGTGTCCTCGTCGTAGAGCTCTCTTATGTCGGGGTCGTTTTTCAGCTGCTCGACGACCCAGTTGCCCCACTTCTCCAGATCTTTGAGGAACTTATCTCCGGGCCTCTTCCCGGCTATCCACCTGGGGTGTTCTAGGACGGCCTTGAGGAGCACGTAGGCTGTGGGCAGAAGCTCCGTGGCCACGACCTCCCCCACGCCGAGCCTCATGGCCTCCAGCGGTATGGAGCCGAAGCCGGCGAAGGGGTCTAAGAGCTTGGCGTTTCTGATCCGCTCTGCGTATTTGGCCAGCAAAGTGGGGCTGTGCCTGTGCGGCGTCTTCTCTGAGAGCTTAGTCATCATCAAAAATTCGCTAAGCGTGGCGCCTTCCGGGAGGAGGGCCGCCGCCACCACGGCCCGGGCACCGGCCAGGGGCTTCCTCGTCCACCAAAACACCATTTCCCAATGCGGCGGCCGCCCGCCCCCCTTCTTCTCTCCAGCCGACGCCGAGTTTACCTTATCGACTGGAAAGCTGGGGGTCTCGATAAACCTCCTCTCGCTCACGACGTAACGTGTATTCATGAATATAAAGAAATCTTTAATATCATCTAAATGGTAGTCCAAAAGGCCGTTAACGTCGGCCAGCGGTTATTGGATTGGCAACTACGCAATCCCCCTTGCCGAGGGGACTCCCTAAGGGCTTAAAGAGCCTTTCGTAGGTGCACTTAGCGTGTGGGGCTGTGGCGTAGGAGCCCCTTAGTAGCCCGCGACGTATCGCGCTGTGGGACGCATGCGCGGTGATAAATTTCTACCAGGTTTAGCTCTGTAGAGATGCATTTGCCGACTTGTCTTCTGCCATAAACGATGCCATGTTCGTGGTTGCGCCTCTCCCACGGCGCTTGTCAGGTGATATCATTGACCTCTGATATAAATTAGGCGTAGATGGAGGGACGTGGGTGAGAGTTGTGTATCGTCTCTTGATAGGTGTAGGCTCTTCAGGAAAGGTACTTTGACCCGACCGAAGTTTGATAGCTGATGACTATCTCGACTTAGCAAGGTGCTTGCTTGTTGCTTTTCGCGATTGTAAAGGGTATGCGGTGTTCGCGGCGGAGTACCTCACATTTGTGGCGGAGGCGGTTAAGGCGAAGTTGGTTGATCAGGTTCGGAGGGAAAAGATAAAGGAGTATATGAGGACTTTGTCTAAGAGCAGGTTAGACCATTATGTAGAGTGGCTTAAGGAATACGGCGTGTTGATTACTGGCGTAGAGGCTCTGCCCCAGGTGTTGGCCCTCGTCGGAGAGGATTCCTTTCTCCGGGCTTTTGTGGGAGGAGCGCTTAAGCTCTCCCTGCTCTTGATGCCTGAAGTAGCGTATTACTTTGCTAAAAGATACGCGAGGAAGATTGCAGTGGCTATAGAAACCTTGGCAAGAGATGTTTCTGAGATGTCCGTGGAAGAGCTCGGCCAACGGCTGCGCGGAGTTGCCGATGCGGCATACAAAATCCTGGAGATGGAGGACATCTACCGAAACACGCCCGAGGTGGTGTTTCTAGCTAGGAGACTACGGCAACTTAGAGATGAAGTGTTTGGAGCGGTCTAATCCCTCAGAGCCAGCGCCGTCGACGCAACGTTGTGTAGGTCTTAGCGGCCTAGGGCTTGCGCCGGCCGTAGGTCTTGGCTCGCAACATCCGCCGTGTCGCCGGCGACGCGCTTAACGACGATCCGTGTAGCGGTGTAAGGCGAATTGGAGTCACTCCATGGCCTAGGCACGCACTGGCCGCAGATCTTCGCGGCATAAGGCGGCTAGAGTGGTTGGCGGACGCGTAGAATGGCACATGGACTGCCTAAAGTATGCCTGGTTTGGCGTATGTATTATGTTAGACATATGGCGAGGCGCAAATGGAGGTAATGGAGGTGCCTGTCCTACTTGCAGATGCGGATGAGTTGTTTGAAACTTTGTACAGTGGGCCCGCCGGGATTTGAACCCGGGA
>FPIC01015546.1_pt1 | contig 35104 bp, 27 predicted proteins | sample 1504481 | NCBI WGS metagenome assembly FPIC01 (sample SAMEA4475357, study PRJEB15587) | soil metagenome | biome: Soil; feature: Field | place: India | collected 2015-03-11 | depth 0 m
AAAGGTGGCACCCAGCTCTACGGCCAGGCTGGCCAGGTCTATGGCCTGGAAGGGATTTACAGAACCCGCCTTGCTGCGCGAGCCCTCATCGGCAGTGGCAGAATCCTGGCCTTTGGTGAGGCCGTAGCAGCCGTTGTTCATCACAATGTACACCATGTTGAGGTTGCGCCTGATCACGTGTACAAATTGCCCCATGCCTATGGAAGCGCTATCCCCATCGCCCGACACACCAAAATACACCAGGTCTTTATTGGCCAGGCTGGCCCCTGTGGCTACGGAAGGCATGCGGCCGTGCACCGAGTTAAAGCCATGCGAGTTGCCCAGGAAGTAAGTAGGCGTTTTAGAGGAGCAGCCAATGCCTGAGAGCTTAGCTACCTGGTGGGGCTGTATGGACAGATCGAAACAGGCCTTTACAATGGCCGTGCTGATGCTATCGTGCCCGCAGCCGGCACAGAGCGTAGACAGGGCGCCCTCGTACTCCTTTAGCGTATAGCCAATGTTGTTTTTAGGCAGCCGGGGATGCTTAAATAACGGTCGCTGGAATGTCATTTTGCTGAGGGCTTAGGTGTGAAAGATGTTTGCTGATCTTGCTTACAATGGAATGTGCGGTAATGGGCATACCATCGTAATTAAGCACCGGTACTAATTTGCCCGGGTTACATTGCAACTCGTTAATAAGCAGGCTGCGCATCTGTGCATCGCGGTTCTGTTCTATTACAAACACGGTGTGGTGCGTGCGTATAAACTCCTCTACTTCGGTAGTAAACGGAAAGGCTTTTAAGCGCAGCGCATCTACAGCTATGCCTTGCTCGCGCAGCTGGTCCATAGCCTCTTCGGCTGCGTAGGTGGAGGTTCCGAAAAACAGGATGGCCACATCGTTAAGGTGTACGGGCTGATACAGGTGCGGCCTGGGCACCATGGTTTTGGCAGTGTTCCACTTTACCAGCAGGCGGTCCATGTTGCGCTTGTAGGCGGCCCCATCTTCGGTATAAGCGGCATACTCATCGCGCGAAGTGCCACGGGTAAAAAAGGCTCCCTTGGTGGGGTGCGTGCCCGGGTAGGTGCGGTAGGTAATGCCATCGCCATCGGTATCGAGGTAGCGGCCAAAGCGCCCTACGCCTTCCAGCTGTTCAGCAGTAAGTACTTTGCCTCTTTTATATTTGCGCTTGCTGTCCCAGGTAAAGGGTTCGCTCAGGTGGTCGTTCATACCCAGGTCCAGGTCGGTAAGTACCATAATGGGGGTTTGCAGCTGCTCGGCCAGGTCAAAGCTTTCGGCTGTCATATCGAAGCACTCTTTGGGTGTGGCCGGAAACAGCAGGATGTGTTTGGTATCGCCATGCGAGGCATAGGCGGCCAGCAGAATATCGGATTGCTGGGTGCGTGTAGGCATGCCCGTGCTGGGGCCGGTGCGTTGCACATCAATTAATACAGCGGGCACTTCTGCAAAGTAGGCCAGGCCCAGGAACTCGTTCATAAGCGATACGCCCGGTCCACTGGTGGCGGTAAACGAGCGGGCCCCGTTCCAGTTGGCTCCTATCACCATACCAAGGGCAGCCAGCTCATCTTCGGCCTGCACAATGGCAAAGTTCTTTTCGCCCGTTTGGGGGTCTGTGCGAAACTCCTGTGCATAGCTTTCAAAGGCTTCGGCTACCGAGGTAGAGGGGGTTATGGGGTACCAGGCTACTACGGTGGCGCCTCCATACACCGCCCCTAACCCGCAGGCAGTATTGCCATCTACCATAATGCGGTTGCCTACCAGGTTGCGCCTTTGCAGGTGTATATCCAAAGGGTAACTGAAGTTAGCTTTAACATAATCTACCCCCAGTTGCAGGGCTTTAATGTTGGGGGCTATGAGCTTTTCTTTGCCGGTAAACTGCTCGGCCAGCAGCTCTTCCAGCACCTTAAATTCTATGTTGAGCAGGGCCGAAAGTGCCCCTACGTAAATAATGTTTTTAAAGAGTTGCCTTTGCCTTGGGTCCGTAAAATGGGCATTGCACATTTCCATCAGCGGTATGCCCAGGTAGTGGATATCTTCGCGCCAATGCTCTTCGGCCAGCCGCTTGGTGCTATCGTACATAAAGTAGCCTCCCGGGCGTACCCCTTTCACATCCTGGGGCAGGCTTTGCGGGTTTACCGACACCATCAGGTCTATGCCCTCTCTGCGGCCCAGATAGCCCTTTTCGCTTACGCGCACCTCGTACCAGGTGGGCAGGCCCTGTATGTTAGAGGGAAATATATTTTTGGGTGTAACCGGTATCCCCATCCGGAAAATGGCTTTGGCAAACAGGAAGTTGGCACTGGCCGAGCCGGTACCGTTTACGTTGGCAAAGCGCACAACAAAATCATTTAGCTTGTGTGTACTCATGGGTTTCCGGCTTTGGTGACACTGTAAAAAAACTTCTGCATATCCCAGGCGGCTGTGGGGCAGCGCTCGGCACAGAGGCCGCAATGCAGGCATACATCTTCATCTTTTACCATTACCCGGCCCGTAGCCAGGGGTGCCGAAACAAGCAGGTCTTGCTCCAGATTCTCGGCAGGCACCAGGAGCTGTTGCCGCAGCTGGGGCTCATCGGCATTGGTGGTAAAAGTAATGCATGACGTTGGGCAAATGTCCATACAGGCATCGCACTCAATGCAGCGGCTTTCGGTAAACACAGTTTGCACATCGCAATTGAGGCAGCGCTGTGCTTCTTTAAAACCGGTGCAACCATCAAAGCCCAGCTCTACTTCGGTTTTGCGGTCCATGAGGGTAATTACCTTATCGGCCTGGGGCACTACATAGCGCTGATCTATGGTAACGTAGCTATCGTAGCTCCACTCGTGTATGCCCATTTTCTGGCTCACCAGGTTTACAAAGGGGGCCGGGCGCTCGCTTAGGGCTTTGCGTTTGCAAAACAGGTCTATGGAAATAGCCGCCTGGTGGCCGTGCGCTACGGCTGTAATTACGTTTTTGGGCCCAAAGGCCGCATCGCCACCAAAAAACACATTGGGTATAGTTGATTGATAGCTTACTTCATCTACCACCGGCATATCCCATTTGTTAAATTCCATGCCCAGGTCACGCTCTATCCAGGGAAAGCTGTTTTCCTGCCCGATGGCCACCAGTACATCATCGGCCTCAATAAATACATCGGGCTCACCGGTGGGCAGAAGCTGCCGCCTGCCTTGTGCATCGTACACGGCCTGCACTTTCTCGAACTTCATCCCGATCAGTTTGCCGTTTTGTACTTCAAAGCTCAGGGGTACGTGGTTATCAAAGATCTGCACATCTTCGTGCATGGCGTCTTCTTTCTCCCAGGGCGAGGCTTTCATTTCGGCAAAGGGACTGCGCACTACCACTTTTACGCTTTCGCCCCCCAGCCTGCGCGAAGTACGGCAGCAATCCATAGCGGTATTGCCGCCCCCCAGCACAATTACCTTTTTACCTATTGTATCGGTATGCTCAAAGGCCACACTGGCCAGCCACTCTATACCAATGTGTATGTTGGCAGCGCCTTCTTTGCGGCCGGGAAGGTTGGGCAGGTCTCTGCCTCGGGGGGCGCCTGTGCCTACAAACACGGCATTGTAGCCTTTGTGGAGCACCTCTTTAAGGCTGCTTACATAGGTATTGAAATGGGTGTGTATGCCCAGGTCGAGTATATAATTTACTTCTTCGTTGAGTACGGTTTCGGGCAGGCGGAACGAGGGGATCTGGCTGCGCATCATGCCTCCCCCGGCTTTCTGCTCGCAGTACAGGTGCAGCTCGTAGCCCAGGGGCGCCAGGTCGCGGGCCACGGTAAGCGAGGCCGGGCCACCGCCAATGAGGGCTATTTTTTTGCCATTGGGCTCAAAGGGCCCTTGCGGCATGTGCTGCCTAACATCCCCTTTGTTATCGGCTGCTACGCGCTTTAGCCTGCAAATGGCCACGGGCTCCTCCTCTACCCTGCCCCGCCGGCAGGCAGGCTCGCAGGGACGATCGCAGGTGCGGCCCAGTATGCCCGGAAACACATTCGATTCCCAGTTTACCATATAGGCTTCGGTGTATTTTTCGGCAGCGATTAAACGGATGTACTCGGGCACAGGCGTATGTGCGGGGCAGGCATACTGGCAGTCTACCACTTTGTGGTAATACTCGGGATTGGATGTGTTGCTAGGTTCCATAAAAAAGTGTTGGTAATGGACGCACTAAACCTGCAGCGAGCGAACCTCTTCTGCGTTCAATCAAATTTGGAAAATATTAGCAAAGATCAAAGTGTTTTGGGGGAAATATTATTTTAGGGATAATGGTTAGAAATTTTATCGTATATTGGGGATTTAAATTCTATAGCTTGATTGCTAGCTTTAGAATATTTTGAGGCTTCGGAGAAGGAAGAACGTTATATGGGATCAGTTTTCTCTTAAATGGAAACAAAATCTATAAAAACTCCTCCTATTTTAAGAATTTAAGAAACATGCGCAATATCGCGTAAAGACAGTTATTGTGCTCAATGAAAATTAATAAAAACAAAGATGACCGTAACAGATTTCGAAAATCATACAATTTTTGAAAAATTATTTCACCTTAATACAAAGTTGAACGATAAGGAATTCAGAAAATTGATAGGTATCGACTCTTTAAATTTTTTTGAAACCTCAGAAAACTATTTAAAAGATAGATTAAAACTGACAATACCTATAATAGTTCAGGAAGCAGAGCTTACAACAATTTCTCAAGAGATTGACAATGCACTTGCACAGATAAATGCATTTATTGGTAATAGCAATCTTGGCCATATAACAAATGCTACAAATCATTTGTATACCGCTATATCTAGAGTCAGAAACTTACCATTACCTTTTTCTAAAAATGACTTTAATTTTTCTAGAAGCATATCAAACTTTGAAAAATTAGTAAAGGAAAAGCATGAAACACTAGTAACTGATAACAAGGAACTGATAAATAAGGTCGAACAGTTAAACAATGAAATAGCCGCAAACAAGGAAGAGTTGCAGAGAATTAGCAAATTACTTCTTCTAAAAGAGACTGAAATTCAGAACCTGACTAGTACATATCAAACTGATTACAACAACTTCAAGTCAAGTGCCAGTCAAAATCACGAGCAAGACCGAATTGCCTACAAGACAGAATTTAATCAATTCAAGCAAGAATTTGTAAATGAAAAGGAAAGTATTAAGGCTTCAATTGCTACAGATACAGAAAGTTTGATTGCAGAGCTGAATGTAAAGTTAACCGAAGCAAAAAAGATAGTTGGTGTCATTGGAGATGTTTCTGTAACAGGAAATTATCAGCAAGTTGCAAATAGTCATAAATCTGATGCAAATACCTTAAGAGCAATTGCCATTGTACTTATGACAATATTATCTGGCTTATTAATTTACGCAATTTGGGATATTAGTACAGGAACATTTGACTGGGTTAAGTCAGTAGTACGAATAATGGCAGCCGCAGCTTTATCGTATCCAGCAACTTATGCTGCAAGGGAATCGTCAAAACATAGAATACTAGAAAATGTAAATCGTAAGGCAGAATTAGAGCTTGCATCTATAAATCCTTTCATTGAGCTTCTACCTGAAATCAAGAAACAGGAGATAAAAGAAAAATTAGTAGAGAAATACTTTGGCAATAATCTTTATGCAGACAGTGAGAGTATTTCTCAAAAAGAAGATGATGTTTCTGTAAATGCATTAGAGAGAATTTTAAAAACAATTTTACCTCATATAAAGCAATAAAATACACTGTGCACAATAGTAACTACTTAAATGTGGCGGTTGAGCGGTTAACACAAACTTCATGCTTCTATCAAAGTTTCTGCTTGGTTGACGTAAAAAGCTCCAAAATCGACACCTTCGGGTAACTGCAAACCAATATATGCTATTTGAAATCAAATTACATGTCAGACTTTAAACTATTGTTTTCCGATTACTTCGATTTAAATAAAAAAACTCTTGAAGATTATGGAGCACTGAATATTTGTCTTACAGCCGATTTGCCTCTATTCATTGACCCATTTCTTTTATTTGCTTCTGAAAAACCTGAATATCAAAGGCTTCACAAAGAAGTTGTTGAGCATCTTATTTTCCTCAAAGAGCATGCAGTTGACTCTAATGAAACAGATGTAAATGTATCATTATTTCGATTCCCTGAAATAAAGCAAAATTGGCTTGGTATGTCAAAATACGGGAATGATGGAAAAGGACTAGGAAAGGGATTTGCCAAAAGTGCAATCAATGCTTTCAAAGGATTCTACAGAAACTTTGGTGAAGAAGAAATAACTGAAGATTCACACATTGAGAAACTAACTCTTGTAAAATCTGGAATAGGAAAGGATTTTATTAGTGACTTTACAACTAACCTAATCTTAGAGTATTTACTAGAATACACTGAAGAATTCGCCTCAAAACACTTAAACCAAAATCATATAAAGGAATTCTCAATTAGGTGCAGGTTCGATAAAATAACAAAAACTTGGCAACCTCGAAGATTTAAGCTTCCGCACCTTTTTCGGGAAAAAAATAGTGATTTCATCATTCTTACTCCTTTAGACATTTTAACAATTGATGACGCAACTATTAACAATGACGACTTAATTTCAAGTTTTTCCAATGTGACACGTTCTCTTGAAAATGAGTCTCTAAGATCTTCAATTAATGATTTTTTCAGTTCGCATATGCCTAAAAAGCCTTCAAAAGAAGACAGGCTTAAAGCAATCTACCTTACAATTGAAAAATTTCCTGAAATAGTTGACTACTACATAAAGTTAAAAGAGGACAAAAAAGAAGACATTGGACCTGTAGCATTAGAAAAGATCGAGGAACTTAAAAGCAAATTACTCGATGCTTTAACCCCATTTTGTAAATTATTAGATGACAATAGTGACTTCTACAGCATATTTCCAAATAGTTATGAAGAGGCTTTAAAACGAGCCTTATTTCTTAAAGAAGTAATAGAAAATAATGACGGCTATCGGATTTTTTATTATAATAATCGTCCAATTGCAAAAGAAGAGATGATTCAAAGAATTTTTCGATTAACTTGGTATGCATCGCCCTTTGATGTGAATTCAGAGGTAAATAATGGTAGAGGTCCTGCTGATTACAAAATATCTTTCGGTAGTGGAGACTCGGCAATTGTAGAGTTTAAACTAGCAAAATCATCATCCCTGAAGAACAATCTTTCAAACCAGACAAATATATACAAGGTGGCATCAAAGTCTGCTCGTGATATAAGTGTGGTTTTATGCTATACTACTTCAGAACTTCGTAAAGTTAATAAGACTCTTAAGGAAATTGGTAAAGAAGGTCATGAAAACATTATTATAATTGATGCTACACTCAAAAAGTCGGCATCTAAGGTGTAAAAGAAAGACGGCATATAACAATTACAAAATTTAATGCGGGCTTCATTGCATCTTGTCAATTACCGCTGTTTACAATGCTAGCAACCCTGTAAAGACCTCTTCAATTCCGCAGTGGATTTGTTAGTCACGTTAGAAGAAAGGCTATCAAACCACCAACAATAGACATCAAATGGAAACAGTAACAGAATTTATCATTGACCTTTCGGGAAGTATGGAAGATAAAATTGCATTGACAAAGCAAATGCTACTTTCAGACATTATTCCAAATCTTGACTACTCATCAAGAATTGGAATAAAATCATTTTCAGCAGTTCCAAACCAACCACCTATCACTCAAGAACTACCGCTTAATATTATTGACAAACAATCAATAATTAAGGCAATAAACAACTTAACTGTTAAAAAAGGCGGAACACCAATTTCAGAGGCTATTAGACAATCTGTTATAACCCTTAAAGAATACTCAGCGAACAATAAAAAAATTATTCTTGTAACCGATGGCGAAGAAGATAGGGGCGGCGATTATGTTGCAGAATGTAAGAAGGCAAGAAGTGAAGGAATAAACTGTGAAATTCACGTTGTAGGTGTGGGATTAAATCAACAAGCACAAATAAAAGCACAGGAAATTTCTAAACTTACAAATGGTACTTTTTCTAATATTTCATTTTCAAAAGGAACACAATATAATCAGACAGTAATAAAAAATAATCTAGCAACATTTTATAACGCTGTAAGCAATAGTAAAACCCCTCACCATATTCAAACTGTCAAACCAATAGTCCCAGTGCAGAATATCGAGCCTGTAATTCAAAAACTAGAAGTGGTTGTTAAAGACAGTTCAAAAACTGAGGATATTCAACCAGTAGAAATTACAACAAATAAAGAAGCGGGGTTTATTGACAATATAAAACAAGAAGACTTCAATAGTGAAAAATCAGAAAACGCAAGTGAAAGAACAACCTTGATTCTACAATCTATTGTACAAGAAATAAAAGAGATCAAAGATGATATAAGGAAACTAAAATCTGATGCCGATATTGTTCCAGAAGTTATTGAAGACAGTGAATTAAACGAAAAAATTCGTTTAATTTCTGAGAAATATTTGTTTGAAATCTTAAAATCAAAATATCCGAACAGGGTAAAATGGTTAAATAAAGACGGAGAAACGGGTAATGACCATGATTTTGAAATATTAGAAGAAGATGGTAGTGTTGAATATTATATTGAATGTAAAGGTACAGCAAAGAAAAAAACAACATTTTATGTAACAAAGAATGAATGGAATTTATTTTTAAATAACACAAAAAATTACCAAATATATTTTATTCAAAATGTTTTAGGAAGTCCAACACACATCTTTATAAACAATTTATTGGACTGGCTTCTGAAAGGGAAGGTTCTTCCTTATTTGAAAACAAGAGAAGTTATAAAAGAAGAGAGAGTTTTCTTAACAGTATCAGACACAAACTTCATAACTTAAAAACGCTCAGTAATTACACTTAAGGGGGGTATACAGAACTGTGTCATTGATTTTCAGGGTGGTAACTTAATCTTTTACTGCCCTTTTGTTTTTTAAAACCTTTAGGTGTAGCTGCATACTTTATCCAACCATGATATAAAGCTGTAAGAATGTCAAAGCCCAGTTCCCACCGCAGTCTCATTCAGGTGTAAACTATTTTGCACTCAACTGTATCATATCGACACAACAAGTGTAACAAAATAGAACAGGTTTTAACAAATAGCTGCCTAAACCAATGATATTCGGGCAGTTGGATTTAGGCGCAAACTTTGCCAATAGAATTGAGAGGGGTCTCCTCCCTCAGTACTCGGCCAACTGTTTATTAAAAAGCAACACTTTAAGTCATGATAAAGAATTACCTGAAAATCGCTATACGGACACTCTGGAAAAACAAGCTTTTTACATTAGTCAATATACTGGGCTTGTCATTGAGTATGGCGGTGGGTGTTATTCTTTTTACAGGCCTTAAAGCCACGTACGATACAGACCATTTTCATCCTAAGCTAAATCAACTCGTACGGATCCTCACGCAGGAAACAAATGAGGGTGAACCCACCAAATGGGCAGGCGCTCCCCTACCCCTGGCGACTCAACTGGACAGTATCTCCTTTGTTGAAAAAACAGTAAAAGTACGCCTGGCAGGAAAGCACAACCTGCAAACCGACAAAGGCGATGTACCGATTGATATAAAATTTTCGGAGCCTTCTTTTTTTGATGTGTTTGGTTTTACCTTGTTGTCAGGCAATGCACAAAGCCTTACCCATAATCCTACCTCCCTTTTTTTATCTGAACGTGCTGCAGAAAAGATTTTTGGCACCGCCAATGCTGTAGGGCAAACCGTTCAATTTGAAAAATTAGGTTCTTATACCGTGGGGGGAATTATCCAGGATCCACCTTTAGAAACACATTTGCCCATTGAAGCAATGTTATCTATTCATGCTGCCGAACTGCTTGAAAAGAAAGAAGCCATCACCCCTATTTCGCAAGATTGGGAGCACTTTAAGGGTGCTGCCATTTATGCACGTGTAACCTCAGAAGATCATATAAAGGAGCTCAACACAACGCTTCAACAGTATACCCGCAACACAGAGAAGGGCCATCTGCAGTTTCTGGCACAACCCCTGGAAGATATTACCCCCCGAACCGGTGACATTAAAAATGACCCGAATGCAGGCGGAGACTGGGAGGGCATAAAAATACAGCTATCTATCATTATGGCCTTAACGCTTTTATCTGCTTTCAACTATATCAGTTTGTCATTAGCGCGTGCCTTCTCCCGGGCAAAAGAAGTAGGTGTTCGCAAAACGATAGGCGCCACAAGAGGGCAGATTATTAAGCAATTCTTAATGGAAGCGACCCTTATCTCCTTATGTGCTCTACTGTTTACATTGCCCTGCGTTGATATATTAACCTACTACATTCCCGAAATGGATACCACATTTACCTGGGATCCAATCTTGATTTTAGCCCTGATCCTCTACGCAGTGATCACCGGTTTAGTAGCCGGGGCATTTCCTTCATGGCTGTTGTCAGCGTTTCAGCCCGTACAGATTTTGCGTAAAATGAAGAATATAAAGCTGTTCCAGGGGGTTGCGGTTTACAAAGGGTTGATAGTCGTACAATTTGCAGTAACCATCATGTTTATGATATTGGTGGTTGCAGTAGGCGATTACGACCGGAAAAACAATGCGATCATTCGCTCCACAATATCACCCCATGTGCTGGTATTAGATGTAAAAGGTGAAAGATATGAAAACCTGCAAAACGAAATAAGCCGCTTAAACCAGGTAGAAACCACTTTGGCAACCAACTGGTATTATGAACCGACTAAACTGGGCAAGTCTTCTGTAAAATGGGATGATAAAGCCCTGGACATGTATTACGTGAGTATTGACCCCAAAACTCTGGAAGCAGAAGGGATCAGCGTAATATCCGGGCAAAATTTTCCTGAAGATATGCCTCAGCGTACGGAGCAGTATGTGTTGGTAAATGAAGCTGCCGCAAGCTTATTGGCGTCTGCATCCGGGCCTTTAGTGGGGCAAACTTTGTTAGTGGACTCTGCCTATGTACAAGTGATTGGCATTATGCCCAATGAAATGATCGGGGAACAACGCCCTTTACTCTATCGGTATTTGCCAACTGAAATAACAGCCCTTACCATAAAGATAAAGCCCAATACAGAAGCGGAAGCGACCAAAGCCATTCAGGCTTTATGGAAAAACCATTTTCCTGATAAAACAGCCAATCTTTATAATTTCAAAGAACACTATTATTCAGGAGTAATCAGTGGAGAAATGGAAGTTTTTGGAAGCGCTGCCCTGATTGTGATGATCATTGCTGCGCTGGGCATTTTAGGCATAGCCAGTTACTCCGTAGAAACACGCACCAAAGAACTAGGCATACGAAAAGTACTGGGCGCCAGCACCCTAAAATTGGTGTGGACCGTTACCCAGAATTTTGGCATCCTTATGCTGATTGCCGGGGGGATTGGTGTTCCGGCAGGCTTGTTTTTCGGTGGTTTATTACGAAATGAAATGGGCAGTCCCCTTGATCTGGGTTTTATAAATGCAAGCCTGGGCTTTGGGCTGGTTGCCCTGGTCGGGCTACTGGTGGTTCTATCGCAAACCATTCGGGCAGGGCATGTTGAACCTGTAAAGGTTTTGAAGGAAGAGTAGGAAGGTAAAGTATACTTTGCATTAGGGAATACCAGTCGATAGGATTTACAGCTATTTACTCATGAACTGGAAATGGTTAGGCACCCTTACTTTTTAGCATTGAAATACGTATATTTGATTAACGTGAAATAACATCTTATGAACTACGCTCAATACATAGAAATACGGACAGATAAACGTTTTGGAAAGCCCACTTTAAAGGGAACCCGCATTTCTGTATATGATGTTCTCAACTGGTTAGCCAACGGAATGAGCAAAGAAGAGATCATGGAGGATTTTGAGGAGCTATCTGAAGAGATGATTAATGCTTGCCTGGCTTTTGCTGCAGAAAAAGTGCATAACCTTAAAGTTGCCTCTTGAAGCTCTTATTTGATCAGAATATTTCGCCTAAGATTGTACGTCATTTAGGTGAGGAGATGCCAACCCCTGTAGAAGTCAATCATGTCCGCTTTGCCGGACTTGAAGATGCAAGCGATTATACCATCTTTCAATATGCCAAATCCAACCATTATACAATCGTAACATTTGATTCTGATTTTATAGACCTGAGCGTTCTAAATGGTTTCCCTCCTAACATCATCTATTTAAAAACCGGTAACTTAACTACCAAGGCAATTGCAGCCTTACTTAAGGATCACCTGGCACATATACTTGATTTCCTACAGACGGGAGATAACGGAGTACTTGAGCTTAATGGATAGTCAGCAAAACTCTTGGCTTAAACTACTTCATACTTTAATAGCTTCCTAATACATTTATACTCAGCATTTATAAGCGGACTGATAATACAATAATTGTCAAATTAAGTACACAGAAGGATAAGCCAAAAAACTACTCCCACTCTTCCTGCGCATGAAATCAACACTACTTTATCTACTGCTTGCAATGTTATTAGTTACTCCTTCATTTGGGCAGCAAGCGCAGGAGTATTTTACACAAATTGAAAAGATAGTTTCCACAGAAGCCTTTTCAAGTAAATTGTATGAAACACTGGATAGCCTCCAGGCTCAAAAAATTGCATCAAGAAGCAGTATATCTAAATACCTGGATAGAGAGCTAGACTTAGGTTACAAGCATCAACGTATTTTTCTTCAAGTAAACTTTGAGGCTTTTCAGATAGATTTATTAACAAGAAGCGACTCAGTACTTCTTTCTGTAATCTCTCATGATAATTACAAAAAGCTTCAAGCAACTAACCTTAATGAGGTCTCAGTAGCAGAATTTTTAGCTTTAAGGAATGCTTTTTATCAATCTAAAAAAAACATAAAAGACTTAGCAAAGGAAATTTCTTCTGATATAACCTATGCGTTTTACTGTGGCGATGGCTTACCACAAACGGATGAAGGAAAGCATATTGAGAAGCTGGTAAGCAAAAGAAATATTAATACACTGAACGACATGTTACACAGCTTCAATATAGAAACTCAAGCCTATGGTGTAGCTGGTTTTAAAATGCTTTCTAAAGAGGGTGTTGAACTCTCAAAAGATCAGAAAAAAATCATCAAGCACATTAAAAAGCGAAACTCCGAAGTAGTTACTTGCAGAGGCTGCTTTACTGGTTTAGTAGAAAAAGTATACTAAAGTATCAAAGCTTTTATTAGCTAAAAAAACAGTATGTTAGCAGGCAAAAACTAATTCTTATAGTAAGGATCAGAATAATTACCAGTACAGCTTAACATTCACAACACCCTATTTCCTGTATCGTTAGGTGGTTCCATGCCATCAAATATCCAAAAACAGAATAATACCCCAGAAATGAAACAACTAGTCTACTTAGTAGTAGTGGCAACCTTACTAGGTTCATGTAACACCAAAAACCCTGGCCGCCCGGCCGATGCATTTTATATGCCTGCCGAGTGGGAGCCGCACGATGCTGTTTGGCTGGGTTGGGAAAGAGACTCCAGCAACGGCTTTTACCCTGCGGTAAGCAAGATGATAAGCGCCCTAAAGCCCCATGTAACCGTTAAAATGGCTTTTGACAGTGATAGTTTGAAGCAGACAGCCATTGCAGAGCTTATGAGAGCGGGCATAGATACCGGGGGTATTAAAATGTATGTTATGCCTGGCGAGCGGTACTGGATCAGAGACCACGGGGCTGCATTTTTAGTGAATGGGAACGGTGAGTTGGGCGTGGCTGATTTTGGCTGGGATAACTATGGCTTGCCTGCCTTTTTGAAACTACGCTACGAAGGGAACATGGATAGTGTAAACGCCACCCTCCATAAACGCAAACCCAAAATACTAAAAACCAGCACTGTAGATAGTTTAATGGCTGTAGCAGAAGGAGCAAAAATCCTTAAAACAGAGGTGGTTCATGAAGGCGGAGCCATTGAAGTAAATGGCAAAGGTACTTTGATTTTATGCGAGGCAACGGTTTTTCAACGAAACCCTACCTTGTCAAAAGAAACGCTGGAATCAGAGTTCAGGCGGGTGTTAGGGGGAAGCAACATTATCTGGATGAAAGAAGGCCTGGCAGATGACCCGCATTACTTCATCAGGCGCATTACGGCTAACTATGTGGGTGGCGGAACCGGGGGTCATACCGATGAGTTTGTGCGCTTTGCCAACCCTACCACTATTTTACTGGCCTGGGTAGATGAAGAAGAAAAAGATCTCAACCCGGTAAACCAGATGAACTACAAGCGCATGACTGAGAACTATGAGATCCTTAAAAATGCCAGAGACCAGGACGGCAAGCCGTTTACTATTATAAAAGTACCTTTGCCTGACCTGATCGCCAAGCAGGTAAGCGTTATAAATAAGAAAGAAGAGGGCACCTTTTCGCTTGATCTTCTACCCGACTATTTTGTGCCGTCAGAAGCTGTTAAGCCTGGAGAAACCTTGTTACGGGTGCCTGCTGCCAGCTATATGAATTACCTGGTAACTAATGGCCTGGTGCTATTGCCCACCTATACAGCATTGGGTTCATCCAAAGAGAAAGAGAAGTCTGTCCGTAAAATTTTTGAAGAGCAGTTCCCTGGCCGCAAGATCGTGTTTATAGATGCTAGTATGCAAAACTGGTTTGGCGGAGGTATTCACTGCAGTACTCAGCAGCAACCGAGTCGTAAACAGAAATAATACGCTTACAGCTATTTACTCATGAACTGGAATTAATGAGGCACCCTTACTTTTTAGCATTAAAATACGAATATTTGATGAACGTGAAATAACACTTTATGAACTAAGCTCATTACATAGAAATACGGCTTTAAAAAAGAGGATTTGGCCCGTTTTATTGATTTACTGCAGACAGAATCTAAAAGAGTACTTGAAATAAATAGCCGCACCAAAAACAACACAATACCAACACTCTTACAATATACGGGTTGTATACCAGTTACATTGTAAGTCAAGATCAGATTGAGTAAAAAAGAAATAAATAGGGTGGAAAATAAGGAGGGTAGCTGGACCATTTGCCAGGAGTGCCAGGGACGTGGAAGGAAAGGCAGAAAGCTCCGTAAGAAATTGCGGCTCCAATATCAGCTGGAAGTAGATCAATTTGAAAAATCGGGGGGCGAAGGCACAGTTCCTGTTCGCCCCAAGAGCCACCTGGATACATGCCTGCGCTGTAGCGGATCCGGTTTACTTTCTTCTGCTACCCATCCTGTTGCGGATAAAGAAACCTACCCACACGTTGCTATTATTGGGGGTGGTATAGGGGGCGTGGCGCTGGCGGTGGCTTGTTTGCACCGAGGCATCCCTTTTACACTTTTTGAGCGCGATACCAGCTTCGATGCCCGGGCCCAGGGCTATGGACTCACGCTGCAACAAGCCAGTAAAGCCATTGAGGGGCTGGGCATTTTCTCTTTAAAAGAAGGGGTAATTTCAACAAGACATGTAGTGCATACTACAGATGGAAACGTGATCGGTGAGTGGGGCTTACGAAAGTGGATGAAATCCGATACCCATAAGACTCCCAGGCGTACAAACGTACATATTGCACGGCAGGCATTGCGCTTAACGTTGCTAGATCAACTCGGTGGATCTGATGCGGTACAATGGGGGCATCAGTTAATAGGTTTTACGCAAAGTGACGAGCACGGTGTTGAGCTGAGCTTTCAGGTAGATGGAAAAACAAAGCACCTAAGGGCCGATCTGTTAGTGGGAGCCGATGGAATACGTAGTTCAGTGCGCAGGCTGCTGACTGGAGAAGACACTACCCCTTTGCGGTTCCTGGGTTGTATTGTGATACTGGGCATTTGTTCGTTGGAAGCGCTCGAAGGTATCCAAAGCCCTCTGCTGGACTCGGCCACGGTATTTCAAACAGCTAATGGCAACGAGCGTATTTACATCATGCCTTATACATCAGATTCGGTGATGTGGCAACTTAGCTTCCCGATGCCGGAACATGAGGCCAAGGCCTTGAGCGCCCGGGGCAAACAGGCACTTAAGGAAGAAGCATGCCACAGAACGCAGTGGCACGATCCCATCCCTCAGATTATAGCAGCAACCTCAGCCGCCCAGGTAACAGGCTATCCTGTGTATGACAGAGAAGTACTCAGCCAGGAGTTGTTGGCTAAAGGGGGGCGGGTAACGCTGATCGGAGATGCAGCGCACCCGATGAGTCCGTTTAAAGGCCAGGGCGCAAACCAGGCCCTGCTGGATGCATTAGCGCTGGCCCGGGGAATATCAAAAGGATGCAGACCTTTATCGCGATGGAGAGAAGCTGGTGTGAGGGAAAGTGTATTAACTGAGTTTGAAGCAGAAATGATAGAACGCAGCGCTACTAAAGTAAAAGATTCCGAAGAGGCTGCACAATTCCTGCATTCCGAAGTTGTACTTCATGTGGGCGATGAGCCGAGAGGACGGAGTTATCGCAGAAATATAAGTGAGGAAAAAGGCCATCTGTTGTGATGGCCTTTTTTATTTAGGTAAGCATAGTATGCCCATTTAATGGTACAGCCTATGGCTTTAACTTTAGGCTGTACCTGAGCTTTGTTGCTTTCGAGCACCTTAATGGCATCCCTGGCAATTTCTGTACAGAGAAAGGTGATTTATTAAAGTCTGTCCTATAGGCCATACTTCCAATCTTTTTTATCAAATTGGGGATTTAAAACCTCAATGCTAATTTATGAAATCATCCAGACGTACATTTTTAAGGAATAGCGCTGTAGTGATGGCAGGTGCAGCGGCTTTGCCGGCAATGGCCCAATCTAAAAAAGGGGGCGCCATGATGCACCAGGTGTTTTTCTGGCTTAAACCAGGTACCAGCGCGCAGGAGCGCCAGCGATTCAGCAGGGAGCTTACCAAACTGAGCCAGATCAAAAATATTAAAACTGCCTTTATCGGGGTACCTGAGTCTACTGAAAAACGCGAGGTAGTAGACAATTCGTTTGACTTTTCGATTACGTTTATGTTCGACAGTGTGAAAGAACACGATGCCTACCAGGTTGCTCCGGACCATAAAAAGTTTATTGAAAACTGCCAGGACCTTTGGGCCCGGGTACAGGTGTATGATGTGAAGCCTATTATGTAATAGCTCCTGCATTTATAAAACTTACCTTAAAATGGGTTAAAAAACTTCCACAATAATCATTAACAAGCCCATGACTATACCCGAAGCAATAGTACGCTTTACAGATGAGCTCCAGCCGCAAGTAATTGCAGTATGGGAAAGATCTGTGATAGCCACGCATACCTTTCTAAGCCAGGCAGATGTTGAGTATTATAAAGCCATAGTGGAGGGCATAGATTTTAATGCGTTTGATGTATTCTGCTACCTGGATGTGCACAACAAGGTAGCCGGTTTTATTGGAGTAGCAGACCATAAAGTAGAAATGCTGTTTGTGGCCCCGGAGTACATTGGCAAAGGCATTGGTAAGGCTCTATTAAGTTTTGCACTTAAAAACCTGCATGCTACAGAAGTAGATGTAAATGAAGATAACCGCCATGCTGTTAACTTCTACAAACGCTTTGGCTTTGCCACCTACCAACGAAATCCTACCGATTCTGATGGCAAGCCCTACCCTATCTTAAAAATGCGAATAGAAACCAATCTGTAAGGGCCTGAAGCAAGGTAACAGTGTATATCACTCAAAGCGGAGCATTAAACTTTGCCATTGAGAAGCCCGGATTCTTTATTAGTATTTCGGATAAGGGCGACATTACCGGCTACAGCATTCGGGCGAGTGGTCTTGTTTCGTACAACCTCAATGGACGAGTTGAAAAAATAAGTTCATCCAGAATATTGTAGAAGCACTCAGGGAAAATTGATAAAATAGATAACAATGAAGGGTGCTATACCTTAATTTTGCTTACTAAAAATAAGCAGGAAAACAGCTAACCTATTATAGCCATGACTACAACCGTTGATAATTACCTGATAGATGGGTGTATGCGCTGCAAATATGGAGCAACACCGCAATGCAAAGTACATACCTGGAAAGAAGAACTGGTAATGCTGAGGCACCTTGTATTGGAATGTGGCTTAACCGAAGAGGTAAAATGGGGCGTGCCTTGCTACACCGTAGATGGCAAAAATATAGTGGTGGTAAGTGCTTTTAAAGATTATGCCTGCCTTAGCTTTTTTAAAGGGGTGTTGTTAAAAGATGAGCATAACATGTTTAGTAAACATGGTGAAAGTTCACAATCTGCCCGTATCATCAAATTTACAGATCCCGCGCAGGTTATGGAAAAACAAGAGCTTTTAAAAGCCTACATCCTGGAAGCGGTAGCACTAGAGAAATCGGGTGCAAAAGTGGAGTTTAAGAAAAACCTGGAGCCTGTGCCTGCCGAGCTCCTGCAGAAATTTGAAGAAGATCCTCATTTGGAAAAAGCTTTTTATGCCTTAACACCCGGGCGGCAAAGAGGCTATATCATTTACTTTTCTCAGCCCAAACAAGCCCAAACCCGGATCAGCCGTATCGAAAAATATACCCAGAAAATTATGGATGGCGTGGGTATACATGATAGGTAGAACCTGCTATATACAGAAATAAATGGCTAAGGCACCCGGAGCTACCTGGTTTGCCTTAGCCATTGCCAAAACTTAGCTTAATTGGATGGGCGCACTTTACCCGAACCACTGATGGAAGTAGTTACAGTAGGCAGGCCTTTGTAATACACCTCACCGCTACCTGCAATCCTCACATCCAGCTTCTCGCTTGCGCTTATATGGGCTTTGCCAGAACCTCCTATATGTACAGAAGAAGTTTTTACAGGAAAATCAAAGGCCTGGTATTTGCCGGAGCCTTCTATTCTGAAGCTGGCATGATCGGCAGCACCTTTCAGGCGTATATCGCCAGAGCCTGTAATTTCACTGCTTAGTTTCTTGCCCTCCAGGTGGGCATTTATAGAGCCAGATCCGTTTATGTCTATCCTGGCTTCATCTACCAAAAACAGATCTTCTATAATAATTTCGCCAGAGCCATTTACAATAAAAGCATTTAAGTCGGGCACGGTTATGTAGAAGATCAGCTTATCGTGCCTTCGGGTGCACTCCCGAATCTGGATGTTCCAGCGGCCGTTCTTCACATAGAGGTCAAGGCGATCAATAATGTTGCTTTGCCCTTCTACAATTACCTCCTGTCTTTCGCCTTGTTTTACATACACCTTGTGGCTTCCGTAAAGGGCTATGCTGGTAAAAGGAAGCACAGCCAAGTGGCGCGATACCGTGGGGCCTTCACCTCTGGGGCAGTCAAAAGGGTCTTGATAGCAACCTGTAAAAGTGAGTATAAAAAGCATGGCGATGCCAGCTACAATAAAATTTTTCATTGTACACAAATTTTTAAATTGATTGTTAGATTACTTAGTTGGGGTTACCAGGAGCGCAGGCATCAGAACCTGAAGCCTGCAAAAAGGCCTGGCCACATTGTTATATTTACAGTAGAATAAGATCTGTCAAAAACATTCCAGGGAGCGAAGTCGGGGCCTGTTTCCACTCTATTTATTTTCCGGGAGGTCAATACGTTAAAGGATGGTCCGCCAAATAGGGTAAAGTAGCGGCCAAACTCCCTGTCGAAACTCAGCCTCAGGTTGGCATTCTGGCTGGTATAGTTCAATTTCCAATCTTCTATAACCTGGTAAGCTGTTAAATCGATACTCATTTTCCATTGCTCACTAAGGTTTTGCTGAGATCCGAACCCAATGCCTGCGCCATATACAGGCCTGGCCTCGCGGAACTGCGCACCTCCGGCAAAAATAGTATAGAAATGCTGCGTGCCTATTTTGAAAGCTGCATTGGCATGGAACGACTCGCTGCTATATATCTCAAACCTCCTGTAGCCTTTCTTTACCAGGCTTAGCAGGCCTATGGAAGCACCATCTACAGAATCGGCCACATTGATAAGGCCGATCTGTACCCCTTTTACAAAACGGGCCTGGTTAATAATACCCGCCACCTGGGCTCCTTCCACATTCTGCGCAGTGTTGATAATGCCCGCTACCTGTACACCTTTAATGTCTCCTAACCTGTTAACAATGCCTGCTGCTTGTATACCTTTAATGCTTTCGGCAGTGTTGAACAGCCCGGCTGCCTGGGCACCTTCTACATGTGCTGCCTGTATATTACCCAGGCCGGCAAAGCTTCCCCCTTTTACAGTGCCTTTGCCTACATTTACAAGGCCTGCAAACTGGCCACCTGCCACCTGCCCACTGGTTATATTGGTAAGGCCTGCTGCCTGTACCCCCTTTACATCGCGGGCTATGTTAAACAAGCCTGCTAACTGTCCGCCTTCTGCATATTCTTTTGTAATACTGCCTATGCCAGCAGCTTCAAAACCTTCTATCCCCTTTGATACGCCAATTAAAGCATGTATTGAAATTTTATTGGCTACCTCAGCCGCACGAATACCGTTTGTGCTCAAGGGATAGGTAAAACCAATGTGGGCGGGCATGGCCTCTTCACGATCTTCAGGCTTCTGTCTTTCTCCACGCACCTGCTTTGCCTCTTCGGTATGCGGCTGGCTGCCCTCTTCACTTTCGCTTACAGAAGGCTTCTTTTTAAAAAGACCTCCCCATGTGCGTTCCTCTTTATGTCCGTTCTGGTCCGTTGTTGCTACGTTGCTTTTCTCTTCTCCATTAGGCTCAAAAACATCTTTTATAAAGCGTTGCAGCTTGCTTTCTTTTTTTACCAATACTGCAGAGTCTTTGCTGTTCATGGCCAGTAGTTCTTCTTCTGGCTCCTGCTTGCTTTCTGATGGTATAGTTGCCTCAGTACTTGTTGCCTGCTTTGGAGCAGGGTTTTGGCCTGAAGCAGGCGCACTGTTTTGTGCAGTCTCTTCTGCATTGGTATGCGCAGTGGTTTCCAGAGCTCCTGCTTGGTTTAGGTCTTCCTGCGCTTCAGCTCTTGCCGCACTACCTTCTTCAACAGTGGCGGGTTTAGTACTGGCAACTGTTTTCTTTTCTGCAGTGCCTGCATTCCGGGTATCTTCTTTTACTTCTTCGCTGGCCTTAACAGGTTTTGGCACAACTGCTTTTTTGTTGTTCTTCCTTAAAATTACCTTACCGTTTACTTCTGTAAAATCCACATCAGTTTGGGCAAGTATAAGCGTCAGGCCATCCTTTAGCGGCTTGTTTTTGGCTTTGGCGCTTATTTTCTGCTCTACGGGAATCATGTTGTTTACATATGAAAACTGTATGGCATACCTGTTATCCAGGTCTTTAAGCACCTTTTCCAGTGGAATTTCGGTATAATCGAAATCTACTTTTTTGTTTAATATACTTTGTTGTGCACCTACCCTTACTACAAAGCAAAGCAGTAGCAGGATGAGTATGTTAAAACTCTTCATTGTATGTTAAAATAAATGATTCTGGAATAATTATTTACAGCCCGGGCCCGATATGGTATAAGCGTTGCCGGATTTTGTCATGTTTAAATTCATGGTTGCACAGATCACCTCAAGCGTGCTTTCAATGTCTGGTCTGTTAAAAGTACCTGAGTAGTTGCAGTTTAAAATTTCGGGGTTAGCTACCTGTATGGTAGTGCCGAAATGCGACTCAAGTGCCAGTACTACCTGCCTGAAATTGGTATTATCAAACTTAAGGCTTTGTGTTTTCCACGATAAAAAGTTCGTGTTTTCTATGTCGCTTTTTTCTACTTTTTGAGTAGCCTTTTTAAGTACTCCCTTGCTTCCGGGCTCCAGAAATACTGTATTAGACTCATCATCCATAGAAAAAGCTACTTTACCCGTTACCACTTTAACTTCTGTACTGGCCTTATCCTCATAAGCGCTTACCACAAAAGAGGTACCCAGTACTTCTGTTTTAGTGTTTTGGGCATACACTATAAAGCGGTGGCCTTCTGCTTTACGCACATCAAAAAAAGCCTCGCCTTCCAGGTGCACTACCCTGTTTGTAGCATTATAATCTTTGGCATAGCTAAGCTTGCTGCTGCCATTTAAAACCACGCTGCTGCTGTCTGGCAGGTAAAACTCTTTTGTTTCATTAGCAGCGGTTTGCATAACAAGCATCTGCTCGCCCCTAAGCCCCCCAATCAGGAAGTACGCCAGGAATAAACCTACTACCAACACCGCTGCTACCCGGAATAGCATGGGCATAAATGTAGTTTGCTTCTTTTGTACGGGTGCCTCCTTTGCAGCTACCGGCTGTTTTTCTGCAGCAATGGCAGTTTTAAAGCGCTGCCAGTTACGTTCGGTATCTACTTCAAAGTCGGTATCCTGGTCAGCTGCAATCCAAAGGCTTTTTACTTCTTCAAACACCTGCTTGTGATCAGGATGAGCCTTTACCCAAACCGTAAGCGCATGCCTTTCCTCTTCGGTGAGCTCTCCCCTCAGATACTTGGCAATTACATTCCAGTTTTCGGTTTCAATGTTCATTTCCTGATGCTCTTTGATAGTATTACAGATAAGCAGGCCTTTACCCCTATGCGCTTACCAGATATTTTTAAATTATTTTTAGCTCTTTTACAAAAGCATTGATTTATAAACCTTTAGCCACTAAAGACAGCAAGCAAATTTTTAGGCTCCTTCCATGGCTAGTAAAATACCAAGCAAATAGCCCAGATACTCCTGCATGTGTTCTCGCATATGCTTCAGTGCCTTGCCCATCTGGTTTTCGATTGTTTTTACAGAAATGCCCAGGCTTTCTGCAGCTTCTGCATAGCTCATGCCTTCGTATTTGATCAATACAAAAACAGCTTTACATTTAGGAGGTAGTAGCTCAAGGCTTTGCTCCAGCACCTGCTGCACTTCTTTAAACTGTACCTGGTGGTCTATGGCTGTGGTTCCCGATAAGCCCCTGTCAAAATCAAGGTCATCAAGAGAAAAATCTTTTTTGCGGGCTTCCAGGTGGTTGAGGGCGGTATTAACAGCAGCTTTAAAAAGGTAGGATTTTACAGGCTGCGACAAATCAAGGTTAGCCCGGTTGTTCCAGGCTTTTACAAATACATCCTGCACCAGGTCTTCGCTAAGGGTTTTATCTTTCACCAAGCGGTTTACAGCCCTGCAAAGCGGTGCAAACCAGGTTTTAAAAAGCACCTCAAAGGCTTTTAAATCCTGCTCTTCTCCTCTGGAGCTACCAATAGGTATAATTTTAGCTTCGGACATCTGTTCCTGGCTCTGTAAACTAAGTAGCCAAAATCTTATATTTTAAATTTACTTAATGCAAAGATAAAACTTAAATGGAGAAAAGCTGAAAAATATTATGCATATGGTACTGTTAGTATATGAGCGGTACAATTAGCCAAACTTCATCTGGCTATCGTAGGCAAGGCCTAAGCCTACGCTCGATAGCTTATTTTCGTCAGACAGGGCTGCATTTGGGAACAGCTGCTTAAAGGTGGCCTGGATCAGGGGCACTTCAGAAGAGCCTCCTGTAAGAATTACCAGCTCAATATCAGCGGCTTTTACCCCAGCCTGCTGTATACAGGCTGTAGCGGCGCCGGCAATCTTTTCTACTTCTGTACCAATGGCATTTTCAAACTGCTCCCGCCTGGTACGTATCAGCAAATCTGCCTCTATAAAATCATATAGGGCATTGTACTCCTGCAGGTCGGTAAGGGCTATTTTGGCTTCTTCTATTTTAGCCAGCACCTTATGGCCCGATTCTTTCTCCAGGATGCTCAAAAAGCGCTTAAGCCTCACCTTATCATGCGATTGGTGCAGGAGCTGTTTGGTTTGCGAAAGGATTTTAATGGTGTACAGGAAGTTTACCTTGCTCCATTCCGAGAGGTCATGGAAGAGCTTTAGCGGCACTTCCAGGTTCTTTTCGCCAAAGGTGGTTTTATAGCCCAGCTCCGGCATAACCGCCGAAAGGCTCAGGTTTTTATCAAAATCATTTCCACCTATACGCACACCGGTATTTGCTAAAATATCAGAAGCGCGGTCTTTTTTATTGAGGTATTGGTTCGAGAGCCTGATCACCGTAAAATCAGATGTACCGCCACCCAAATCTACTACCAGGGCCAGCTTTTCGCCAGTTATGTTTTTTTCGTGTGCAAAAGCAGCTGCAATGGGCTCGAACTGAAACTCAATGTGCTTAAAGCCCACACTCTCGGCTATGCCTTTCAGTTCTTGTTGTGCGCGCTTATCGCCCTCGGGGTCGTTATCAATAAAATGAACCGGGCGGCCCATTACTACCCTTTCCAACTCATGCCCCACAAAGGCATCTGCTTTATTTTTAATGTTTTGTATAAAGAGGGCAATGATGCGGTCGAACTTCATGACCCGGCCGTTTATTACCGTACCCTGGCCTGCCAGCGAAGTACCCAACACACGTTTTAAGCTGCGTATATAGCGGCCATCCTGCTTATTAAAGAATTGCTCGGTAGCAGCACGTCCAAAAGAGGGCATAGCCTCCCTGCCCCCCGGAAAGAAAATGGCACTCGGTATAGTGAGGTGACTATCTTCTACGGCTACCAGCTTTACTTCCTGCCCATCTGCAATTGCAATGCTGGAGTTGGAAGTGCCAAAATCTATTCCACATACTACCTGTGCCATACGCTGTTACCCTCATTTATAGCAGCTTATATGCTGCCAATTGTTCTGTTACAAAAAATGAGGTGCAAACCTAACGATAATTAGTGAGTTTAGTGGCTGCTTTCTTATGGGTGCGTAAAATTTATAACTAATACCACTACAGGAATATACAGGGCTGCTTGTACAATGCCATCACTATTTCACAAGCACGCGCTGGGTCTTCTTTTGTCCGGAGGCAGATTCAATTACCAATACATACATGCCCCGTGGTAAGCTGCGCACATCATACGTTTGTGTAAGCTGACCTGCCTCAAAAGCCTGCCAGGGTGTAAGCACTTTAAGTAGTTTACCATTAATGTCCACCAGGCTTATGCGTAAACGGTCAGCCTTTCTCATCTCTAATGATAAATTTACATTTTCGCTGCTAGGGTTAGGATATACACTTATATGAGTGGCAATGGAAAGATTGGATCTTGCCCCCTCCAGGTATTTATAGCTCTCTGCAGATGCCAGGGTATTTGCACTTTTACTATTCTCTTTTGATGGTAAGCCAGCCCTTTTACTTTCATCAAAGGGTTGCGCTATAACTTCTCTTTCTAAGCTATTTAAAGCCTGCCTGCTGTCATTAGTACTTTTGTTTTCTAACTGTAATAGTGCTTGCTCTGCTTCAATTTCGGCAGCCAGCACGGCAGGTAGCATTGCTATAAATTCCTTTGATAGCTCAAACCAGAATACAGTTTCAAACCTTCCATCTTCTGAGCTTACCAGTAAAGGCAACAGCCTGTTTATAGCCTCATTAAAGTATTCAGGCTCAAGTTTACGCGGATCCTCAAAAGCAGTTTTGTACTTTAACCACTGCTTGCCTTTGCGGTCTGATATAAATACAGGAACAAAAGGAGTTACAGGCTTGCCGGTACTTTCTAAAAAACTGATACCTTGTGAATACTCATTCACTTCAATTTTCATGGAAGCAGGCTTGCCGTCACTATGCCATCTTTCAATTACATTTTTATATAAAATACCGTTTTCATTGATACTAAAGCCCAACTGCTCCAGGTAAGGCCTTGAAAGCTCTATCAGGTGTACCCCGCCAGCAATCGTTTCCGGGCTTTCTGCTACAGGTTTGTTCTTTTCTGTTGAAGCCTTATAATTGCTCTCTGCTTTTACTTTAAAGGGAAGGGATCCTCCTTTTTGGTACTCAGCTACCAGTTTATCGCCCTCAAGGGTAGATGATGCCTTCTGACCGCCGGTTTGCTGTTTTTCAGCAACGGGCGCTTGTATTGGCGCCTGCGGCTCTCTTACAGGTACCGCAACCTGGCTGCCGGTGGGTATAGCCTGTTGGTTTATGATATCTTGTTGCCCGGCTGTTTTGCCTACTTCTACCGGTTTTATAGTTTCGGTTAATACTTCTGTTATAGGTTCGGCCTGCTCTGTAGGGGTACGCTCTGCAGGTGTTGTTATAACTTCTACCTGCTGGGTAGTGTGAGTAGTAGTAAAAAACCAGGTGCCCGCAGCCAGCGCTGCGCCCGTTACCAGTATGCTACTACATACAGCAGCTATTTTTGAAAATGTAAAGGGGGCTGCTCCCGGGGTTGGGGCGATGTTAGCTAATTCGCTCATATGTTCTACCTGTGCTTTAATATCGTTCACACTAAGAGGTAACTCCTGGCTTCTGGCAGATTCAAAATAGTCTGCTAATTTTTTATATGATTTCTGCATAACATCAATATTAAAAAGTGATACTTATTGTGGCGGAGGTACTGAGCCGGGCAAACTGTTCTTCTTCTGTTTGCGAACCTTCTAACAGGGAGAGGGTTTCCTTGTCGTGAAGCAGGCGGGCCAGTTTCCTTTTGCCTCGCACAATGCGCGATTTTACTGCCGACAAACTAACTCCCTGTATCGCTTGCACCTCTTTAAGCGAGAATCCTGAAATCTCGAAAAGTATGATCGCTTCACTTTGTTCTGATGGCAATTTATGTAAGGCTTCGTACAGAAGTATTACATCTGCAGATAGCTCTCCATCGTTGCGGCCGGCAAACTTCTGAGAGGTATCCTGAACTTGGAAAATACCCCAGAACTTACTTCTCCGCCTCTTGCTGTGAAGAATGTTAGAGGCAGTACTAAATAAAAAGCTCAGAAATGCTTTATGATCACGAAGGGAATCGAAGTGCTCGTAGGCCCGTAGTACGGTTTCACTGATCAGGTCTTTGGCCTCGCAATTAGTGTAGGCCCGGGCCTGGCAAAATCGTGTAAACCGGGTATGCACAGGGTCATACAAATCCATAAAAACTTGTTGCTTTACTGCAGGGGGTAGTTTATCTGGCATATGCAAAATTTAGAGTATAGCAGTAAGTAGCACACGCCCCTTAAAAAGTCGCAGCCTCACAAAAATAATCATGAAAATTCTAAACCGGTTCACCTGTTATTCTATTTGTATATTTATTTAGCTAATACTATTTTATTAACTTAAATCCGTCACTATTTCGCTACCTATCTTAGCAGAAACAAAAAAAGGTGTAGTATTGATACTACACCTTTTTTTGTTTCTGCTAATGCACCTAGTTTACAGGAGTGGGCTCTTCGCGCATTACGGATTTAATTTTTTCTACAATATCCGGTGTTACTTTTTGCAGGCCATGTACGTTTTTGGCATGGGCGGCTGCCATTTGCAAGGCTTCTTCTTCTGTCTGGGCCCTGATTACACCATTGCAATCAAAACCCACATCGCGGCAATGAATTACTTTTTCCATGTTGATAAATTTTAGGGTAATACTAAGTCAGAAGGAAAAAAATAAGAAAGGCAACTTGGCAGTGATCTTACCTGCACCCAGATAGGCCAGGTAAGCAAGCCGTATAGGTTTACTGGTTTTTTACCCCGGCAGGAGGTTCTACAAATTCAGCCCCGTATTGCGCTGCCAGTTTGGCTACCTCGTCAAAATCTATTTCTATGCTTTCGGGCGGAGGGGGCGTAAGAGAGGTGGCCGCAACACTGGTGGCCCGCACAAAGTTTTCAAAACCAGGTGGTGAAAAAATCATTAGCATGCGTGCATAACCAGGTGAGTCTACAGTATACATATGTGGTTTTCCTTTGGGGGCAAAAATAAAATCACCAGGCTTGCCTTTCGTTACCTGCTCGCCAACATATACTGTAATTTCACCTTCAATAATATAAAAAGCTTCATCCTCCCGATGGTGTACATGCCAGGGTGCTTCACCTGCTTTGGTAGCATACAACTCTACCACAGCGTAGCGGTTATCTGTTTCAGAAGCAGTAGTATGAATCACTGCCAACTCTCCCATCCAGATCAGCATTTCTTTAGCGGGTGCATCTTGCTTTACACCGGCAATAGGGTTCAGCGTTTTTTCCATAGGTAAAAAATTAAAAATGCAGATTTTTAGCAGCAGCTTTAAGCCACACTACAATTTATGAATTTTTAGATATAAAATACGCTCAAACCCCAAGTTATTTTGCCATTAAAGCCCAAAAGGCCAGGTGGTTTTACTCCTCTTTGGCTGGCTTACCTCTTTTCTTTTTTTCCAGCTGTTTTTTAACCACATGATCGGCAGCAGCAGCCATAATGCTGGAGCGCACTCCGTCCAGCATAGATTGCACAATGTGGTAAACCATAGACCTTCGTTTGTCTCTTTCCATCGATATGGACCCTACGCGCATAGGCCTGTTACGGCCAGGGTTATCTGATTTAACGAGCAGGTTATTGGCCAGGAAAGAAGCAGCATCGGCCTTTATGGGTACTGGCGTTTTGGAAGGCTCCCGCTCTAACACCTGCACTTTAAGGCCCTTGTAGTAAAGCCTCATATCTCCATAACCATAATCATCATTGGCAAACAGGGCAAACTCCGCTTTTTCAAAATGGCCCTCGTCCAGGCGTATAAAAGCTACAGGTTCCAGCACTTTATTAAGCTCTGTAGCTTTAATGGCTGCCATAGTTCCGGTTAACGAATAGTTAAACTTAGGGTCATTCATAGGAAATTTAAATGCTGCATTGATGCGTGCTTTTCCCATAAGGTCTCCTTGTATGTCCCATTTCATGATGAGGCCTTTCTTTATACGATCTTTACGGTTACTAACATCCGATAGGGTGCCGTTTAGCCGCTCTACCGTTACCATACCGGGCTCCTTTCCATTTTCTGCAATTTCTTCGTACTGCAAATAGATGTTTGATAACAACACCTTACGAAGGTCTACTTCTACGGGAGCCTCTTTCAGGCTTTTGTGCAGTAACTGGGGCCTGTTGTTTTCGTTGAGCAATTTGCGGTTATCGCGAAACAGGTTAAGCTTGGCATTGCTTACCTTTAGCTGGCTGGCATGCAATTTCTGTTCGTTAAAAAGCTTCTTCAGATCAGCTCCCTTCATTTCGATTGCCCCTATGTTAAAATCCATACGCTCGGTACGGTATTTAACACGCTTCATAAAATCGGCCTTATTGTAGCGGGGCTTTAACTGCAGGTTTTTAACAGAGGCTAAACCATTTAACGTGGAAGTTTGCAGCTCTCCAATCTTTAGCAGGTATAAGCTATCGGGCATGTAGTAGGTATAATCTTTTACCAGCAGCCGTATTTCCTCTGCATAAAAAGAACGGTTTGGGTCATCGGCTTCCAGGGAGTCTACCTGGATGTTTACCAGGTTTACGCTTACGTTTTCTATTACCTGGCTGGTGCGTGCCCGCTTTTCCAGCATGTGTAGTGTAAACCGCCCTTCGGTAATTGCAATATCGTTTACAGATAAGCGGTCCAGTAGTCCGGACATGCCTTGTAACGGGTTGGTACTTCCTGTTTTTTGCACACGCTCTACTGACTTATCCTGGTAAATGGTTACCTCCGGATGCTTTATGTGTATGGTGTTTATTTTTAAATCTTTGTTCTGGTATGATTCTATAATATCAACATCAGAAACCTCCAGTTTATCGGCATGTACACCAAACAACAAATGCTCTGCTTTGCCCTGTGCCACGCGGGCCTGGTGCCTGGCTGTATCGGGCACTATGGCTATACCGGCAGCTTCAAGGGTTTTGTGGCGGGTTGAGATATTTACCTGGTCCAGTTTACAAACATAGGTGCTATCGGCCAGGTAATATGTATAGTCTTTTACAGCAATGGCTACTTCATCGGCCTTAAACAAATTAGCGGGATCGTTGGCCGTAAGTGAATCTGACCTTAGGCCTGACAAGAGTACGGATACATTCTGAATGGTATGCTGAGGAAGCACCTGCTCCTGCTGCACCATAAAATTAAAGGTACCATCCCTAATATCAATTTCCCTGATCTCTACAGCTTGCAGGTAGGCAGCAACCTTCTCATTAGGCCGGGTATCAACGGTAAGGGTATCGCCGGGTACTTCAAGGTCGCGATACAGGTTTACAACAGGCCTGTCAATTAATATTTTGCCTAGTTTTGCTTCCTGGCTCCTGAAATACTCAATAAAATTGATCTGTGTAATTTTAACTTCACCCGCCTCCAGTTCAAACAGCGTGGCAGGGGCTGCTTCTTTTGCTTTAAGGGCTCGTTGTACAGCACGGTTGGGCGTTAGTTTAAAATCCTGCATGCGTATGCTACGCCCCAGCACATCAATATGAAGTTTTTTAAAATCTGCACTGTACAGGTTGCCACTACCCGAGCGCACATTTTCTTTTACAATTTCGCCCACAATAGGGTTTATAAAAATAAAAGCAAGTAGATTGATCAGCAATATAAAGGCAAGCAGGCCACCAAACAGGTAGCCTACCCTTTTCCAGATACGTTTCGATTTTCCTGTAGTCTGCTGCATGGGAGTTAAACTAGTACCCTGTTACAGGGCTTGCAGCTTTAACGGCGCCTTACTCTATTAAGATACTGTTAGCCATTATTTTAAAAGCAAGCCAGGGGTTTGTTTTGTTATTGCAGCAGTTGCACAGCTTCTTCGTTGCCCAGTTGCCGGGCCAGGTCAAGAGCATTTAGCCCACGCGCATCCCGTATTGATTTGTCGGCACCGCGCTCAACCAGCATCATTACCAGCCTGTTGCGGCCAAACATTACAGCAAACATTAGGGCTGTGCCCCCATTGCCGTTTTGTATGTTCATATCGGCTCCACGGTCAATGAGCAGTTCTGCTACTTCAGCATAACCTTTAAAACAAACCCCCATAAGGGCAGTATTACCGCTCAGGTCCTGGGCATTGATATTGGCATTTGCATCCAGCAGTACTTTTACAGCTTCTATATGCCCCTCGTAACAGGCTAATATAAGCGGGGTAAAGCCACGGCCATCGGCCAGGTTCATGTCTACACCATTGTTAACTACAGTTTGCAGGTAAGCCGCATCACCTTTACGGGCTGCATCAAAAATGGCATCTTCTTTAGAAACAGAGTAGAACGTCATAGAGAGTGGTGGTTATTTGTTTGGGATACACTAAAAAAAGAACATACGATAAATACTCAGAAATGGATAAGGCGCTTACCCTTTATAAAAATGCCTCCTGCCCGCCAGGCGGACAGGAGGCATAACACATCACCTGTTTATTTAATAGCTTTGTTTTTTACCACTGGCTTATGTTACCCACCTTTGCAGGAGCAGCCGGCTTTGTTTGCTGCGCCTGAAAGCCGAACACTTGTTTCAACCCTTGCTTACGTTGGCCTGTTTTCTGACCATGGTCTACTTTAAAAAAGGATATGCTTTCCATGAGCACATCTGCCTGGCTGGAGAGCTCTTCTGAACTACTTGCCATTTCTTCTGATGCTGCAGCATTTTGCTGGATAATTAAGTTTAACTGCTGAATAGCGTTGTTAACCTGGCCTGCCCCTGCATTTTGCTCTACGCTTGCTGCGCTTATTTCCTGTACCAGCCTGGCTGTTGCTTCAATATTAGGCACAATCAGCTCGAGCAGTTTACCCGACCTTTCTGCATCCTGCACACTGCTCTTAGATAAAAGCTCAATTTCATCAGCAGCTATCCGGCTGCGCTCTGCCAACTTTCGCACCTCTGCAGCCACTACGGCAAAGCCTCTACCCTGCTCTCCTGCACGGGCTGCTTCTACTGCAGCGTTAAGTGCCAGCAAATTGGTTTGGCGGGCTATCTCCCCTATAATTGTTATTTTATCAGCAATCTGCTTCATAGAGTTTACCGTATGGTGTACCGAACGGCTTCCCTCCTGTATATCGATGGCAGCTTTGAGGGCTATTTTCTCGGTTTCCTGTGCATTAGAAGCATTCTGTTGTATGTTACCAGCCATTTGCTCCATAGAGGTAGACACTTCTTCTGCAGAAGCTGCCTGCTCAGATGCTCCCGAAGATACCTGTTGGGATGATGAGTTCATTTGCTGGCTGGCGGAGGATATGCTGTCAGATGCACTGGCTACCTGGCCAATTACATCTTTAAGCTTGGTTACCATCAACTGTAGGTGTTGTACCAGCTGGCCTACTTCATCATTGCTTTTTACATCAATCTGCACGGTTAAATCGCCTTCAGCAATAGCTTTTATAGCATCTTTAGCTTTAGTAATAGACCTGGTCATGGTAGAAATAACCCATAGCACAATAAGTACAAAGCCAGCCATAAACGCCAGACCTATCACAAGCATCTGGAAAATCTCTGCTTCTGCTTCTCTTGTCAGCTCTTTAATAGGCACTGTAATCGTTACATACCAGGGCGATTTAGTTTTACCAAAAAACAAAGGCACCGTAGCGCTTAAAATATCATTTTCAATCTGGTAGCCCTCTTTTTGTGTAAATGTAATTTGTTCGTTGCTCTGTATAAGCTGAGACACTTTTTTACCCACCAGGTTTGGTCTTCCCGAAGCGGCTACTACGGTACCACTCTGCGTGATAATCTGCATTTGCCCAAGGCCGTTGAAGATGGATTTCTGGTCTGTATCTACCATAGTTTGTAAAAAGTCCAGGCTAATATCTACCCCTGTAGTCCCCAAAAACATACCATCTTTGTGAATAGGTACTACTGTAGATAGTATTAAAACTTCCTTACCAGCTATCTCATACAGGTAAGGGTCAATCACGGCCTCTTCACCGGTTCGTTTAGGAACCTGGTAATAATCTCCGGCGCCACTAACTTCATAATCAACGTTAGGCTCCAGAATAACTTTGTTGTTATTTCTGACCCAGTAAGGTATAAAACGGCCTGTGGCATCATGCCCCTTTGTATTTTTGTAGAGGTCATCTTTACCATCAAAAGCATTGGGCTCCCAGACAGTATAGGCTCCTTTCAGCTCAGGGTGTTTCTCTACATAGTTTTTCAGCATTGCATTTACATCATCGCGGCTAAGGCTGGTCTGTATTTCATTATCCTTTATAGCAAGCAAAGCACCGGCAAAAGTACGGCTGCCGTCCAGGGGTACTTCTACTATAGCCTTAAGTTTATTGGAATAATCGCTGGCCATTGCAATGGCATGATCAATAGCCGAAAGTGAGGCAGCGTTGCGCAAACTCACTACTGAGTACCCGATAAGGATACTTACAAGAAGAAAAGTAGCTACCCCCACCAACAGGGAAAGCTTAAACCTTATGGTGTTAAATCTGTTTGTTTTCATACTACCTGCCTAGTAAAGGAATACTTAAATTAAGTTTGATAAAGGATTTGTTTACAGCATCAAAGCCACCTGCTGCTTTTAAAAATGCACCATTACGGATATTAAATTGTATATAAGGCCCTACCCACATAAATAAGCGCTGGGGGGTGCTTTCAGTAATGCGGGTTATAGCCAGTTCTTCTACATGGAGCCCTGCAGTGTACTTATTGTTAAACTTATAACCTGGTGCCACAAACCACCACCTAAGGTCCATATGTACAGGCCCCTGCTTACGGAGTGCCCGGTAAAAAACCAGCGTACCATTTAGGTCTAGCCTGTTGCCTGCAAACCCCGCAGCTATACCAGGCACAATGCCATCGCCTAATACCCCTTTTTCGCCTCCGGAAAGGAGTTTACCATATGTAAAACCCATTGTTGGATTAATATAAGCCTGGCCGTTTAGAAAAGTATAACACACCCCGGCACCCAGCTCCGTCCAGAAATCAGTACCCACCGAAGCATTGCCAAAGGCTGGATTGGTCCAATAGTTTCCATATAAGGTAAGACTCAGGTTATTACTGATAGGGGTACTACCAATACCCGATAAATAAAACCCAAGAAAGCTATCCTGACTAATATTAAGCGTTATTGTGGAGAGCGTATCTTCCTGTGCTTTTACACTTCCGCACGTAAACAGGAGAAACAGAAGTAAAATTTTTTTCATGAATTACATGTAGTTTGTTACAGATATGAAATATGCACAACAGTAAAAAAGGCAGGCTTTATACCAGCTTTTCTGAGAATGTAACTACACGAGTCGGATGGTCTTTCCTAATGAAGCAAAGGTAGAAACATAGAACAAAGTAAGAGTTGGGAGAACAAAAACTTTGTATTGGCCCGGCAAATACCCCCTTAATTACCTGAACAATGCAAAGGTAGAGCAACCTCTGTTTAAAGCTATTTAAACTGGATACAGCATATTACACATGCTGTAGTAATATAAAAACAGCATTACATTTATCACTTAAATATCTTATTATGACAGGCCTGCATAAAACTGAAATATGATTTTAGAAAGTACAAGTAGTAGGTATGCACATAGTGGCCTGGTAATACGCTGTACCCAGATGAAGGTACAATGAATAAAAAGTAAACTATACCCGGATCCGGCCAGGGCTTTAGTAATATTTAAAATAAAAATAAAAACACAAAAACAGAGCAAATGGTCGTATTACAATTTACCCCTAAGAGTAAACCCTTAGGGGTAAATTATATTTTACCTTGATAAGCGCTGGCTACCAATAAATTACAAAGCTGCTGATTGAGCATAAAGTATGATGTAACGTACTTCATACAATATCACATTTTCTGCAGGTTTTTACATTTTGTTACTAAAACCTGATCAAACCATTACGTATGGCCATATAAAATATTGATCTGTTGAAAGCAGGGAGTATTAAGCAATTGCCAGATCTGTACTAGCGCTTTTCAAGCTTCTTTAACTCCTGCTTAATATAAGCTTTTGTAAGCCATTTTTTATTTACCAGAACCCCTTCAATGTTTTCGGTTTGCTTTATATCCTTAAGTGGATTACCATTAAGCAGCAACAGATCTGCCACTGCGCCTTTCTGAATAACGCCAATATCGGTACGGTTAAGGTAGCGGCCCACATTGTAGGTGCCGGTACGTAAGGCTTCGTAAGGTGTAAGGCCCGCATTTACCAGGTATTGTAATTCCTGGTGGGTAGAAAAACCAGGCACATTAAATACCTGCGGTGCATCAGAACCCAGCAGCAGCCCTACCCCATTACGCTGACACTCTGCAATAAGCTTTCTGCGCAGCTGGTTATAACGACTGATCGCGGCAGTGTCGTACCTGGGGTTTGCCAGTAATTCTTTTTTAGTTTTTACCCAGTTATCGAGGGTTTGTGGCTTTATATAAACCATTTCGGGTGCCATGCGCAGCTTTTCCGGATCTTGTGCATGGCCAATCCAACGCTCGGCCAGTGCCTGTGTGGGCACCACCCAGATATTATTTTCGCGCAGGCCAGCCATTAGCCTCGGTATGCGACTTTCATCGGCACGGTCGGCTATAAACATGGCAAATAGCCCTGTACTTTGCTCTGGTATGGTATCTATGCCAGGAATTAATGCCTCTATAAAGCCATCCATGTGGTCAATAGA
>FPIC01046804.1_pt1 | contig 34529 bp, 33 predicted proteins | sample 1504481 | NCBI WGS metagenome assembly FPIC01 (sample SAMEA4475357, study PRJEB15587) | soil metagenome | biome: Soil; feature: Field | place: India | collected 2015-03-11 | depth 0 m
TGCAGGCCGCTCTTCTTTTATAGGGATACAATATAAGTATCAAAAGGTAAAGCCGGTGCGGAAGTTTACTCTATGTTGTTTCATATCAATTTGTTTACTAGCCCACTCGTTATCACTTTTTGCTTTTAGCTGCCTGTAAGTATAACCCAGTAGAAAGGTTAAGGCTGTGCCATTGCCGGTATTTACTTCAAAACCTACAGCAGGTGAGGCATGAAACCCCCTAAGGCGTTCTGCACGGGGTACCCCTGTAAAGTAGCCAAGCTGGTTAGTGTAGCCCAGGTCAAGGCTGTACATAGGGCTAAGGCCAGGATGCTTTGTGCTGCCCCGCAAACCCAAGGATACAGGCGCTATAACGCCATCGTTGTTAAGCTCCATTGCTGCAGTTGCACCTACAGCTATAAAAGGATTAAACCGGTATCCGTGAAACATCTGAAAACCAAAGCCACCCACCGTTTCATATATGGGTGCAGGGTTGCCCCAGCCCCAGGTTGGTACCCGCTTTCTGCCAAGAGCAAGGTTCCACTCATACATGGCTGTATAACCTCTTGTTTTAAATTGAGGCTTGCGCTTGGCAAACAGGGTACTTTGTATGCTATCGTTAGGTACAGCCACTATCTGGGTTTCATCAATAAATATGGTGGTAGTGTTTGGCAGGTTAGATTCTACTATCCGGCCTTTATGTTGGGTGCCGTTGTTAAGAATAATAACATCAATTGCTTTATGTTGTGCCAGGGCGCTAAGTGAAATAAGCCCGAGCAATGAGCCAACTAACATTGCCCGGGGCGCTTTATACAGAACAGATTTTAACAGGGTACTTAAATGCATGTATACTGGTTTAGTTTTTACGAACAGGAATTACACTAAGCAGCCGCAGGTCGTTTTTCTGTGAGTAATCATATTGAAACAAGCCATCTTTTCCGATCAGGAGCAGCGTTTGGCCTAAGGGGATTACATCATAAGCATCCATGTTCTTGATATGCTTCAGAAGGTTTTTGTCAATCTGGTTTGGGTCGCTGGCGTTAAATAGCTTAAGCCCATGTTCGCCCTCGCATATAAAAAGCAGGGAGTTATCTATACCTAAGCCATGTGGGTTTTGCATGGGGTAGGTTTTAAGAAGTTTTGGCTGACGAGGGTCTTTGATGTTTACTACATCCAGCTGGTTTACAAAGCCTGCACAGGCATTACCCGAGCGGAGAGTAACATAGGCATAATCGCCTTGCACCACTACCGGGTCGCAGCTCCTTACATGTGCAAAGGTTGAGAGGTGTTGTGGGGCTGTTGGATTGCTATTGTCATAAATATGCATTCCGTTCTGGGCGCCAATAAACAGCTTGTTCTCGTACGGAAATATTGTTTCAATGCCCCAGGGTAATGAAATTTTATTGCCTGTTTGTGGGTCTGTAGGTGTACTTATATCAAATAGTTGTAATGACGACAGGCTTACAGTGTATAAGTGGTTATTTACAATTGTAAAACGGGCCATTGAGCCTCCAATACCGGCACTTCCTCCACGCGGACCAGCGCTACGTTCGGCAGTAGAAAAATTAGCTAGAGCTGCCCCGTTAGTCATAATAGGCCTAATACCACTGCCAAACCCAGAGCTATTGCAGTCGTCTATTACCTGAGTTTTCTCCACTGCTTTATATCCTGTTATAACGGTAGGTGAATTATGGTTTACAGATCCATAATTAGGGAACACATCTTCAAGCCGCTTTACAAGCCTGGTAGCTTCGGGCTGGCTTATGTCAAAAGCAAGTAAGTCTATATAACTGTCAGCATACAATATATCGCCTTTTACAGCCAGGTCTACGTTACCAGGTATAGTAATAAAGGAAATTGGCTGTGGGTTTGCTGGGTTGCTGTTATTAAAGATATGTATGCCTTTTTCTACCTCATTTATAAAAAGGTAATTGCCACGCACATATATTTTACCAGGGTTTTCTAGTGCCTGGGGAGCTACCGTTTTTACGGCCTCTCTCAACTCAGTACGCAGCATGTATTGTGGTTGATACTCCGTATAGGTGTAGGTGGTGGAACAAGTATCGCTGCAGCCACCTAATATAACCAGTAAGCCCAAGAGCAGGCATATTTGGTAGCGAAGTGCCAGGGTGTGTACATGTGCTTTCATAAGTATAGGTTTAGTTTTTGCCGGGCTCATCATAAAGAGCCCGGAACTGTTTAATTTTCTTTTGTAGTAACTTCACTTAAACAGGTAACCTTAACAGTTGTGCCTGCCATGCATACATTAGGCACAGGTTGCTCGGTGTAGCTAATTAATAGCTTTTTGCCGTCAACTTTCCAGGTTGGCTCAGTGGTGCTCTCAGAAAAAACACCTTCTGCAATTGGTATCAAACGGCTGCCATCCTGCAGTTCCAACGCCCAGCCGCACCCGTCCAGGCCAGATAGGTTTTTAAGGGTTACCTGGGTATTGCATTCATCCTCTGCAGGGCATACCACTGTGTTATCGCAAGAGGTAAGCGAAGCTATAAGGCCAAGTGCTACGGCAAACCAAACTAAGGTAGGGAGGCTTTCATTCAACTCTTTCTTGGCGCCATTTATAAAATCAGATTTCATAGGTATAGGTATTTTTTAATAAATATACATTTGCAGTTGTATTGACAGGACCCTGCGTTGTTTAGAATGGTTGCACAGATCCTGTATTTTTTAAATTTATTGTTGCAGTGTATTGCGGTAAGGGTTGGCAAATGAGGCATGCTTTTCCCTTTAGCATATACTATATGCTGTAAAGTGGTGGTTGGCAAGGAATTAAGTTACAGGTTTCTGCGCAGGCTTACTTCTATGCCAGCATTGGCAGGCAGGCTGCGTAAGCCTGTTGAGCTACGCAGGCTAGAAAATATAGCTTGCCGAAAAGTTGGCTCCAGGTTAATACTGTATTTATCAGAATACTGGTAGCTGGCGCCCAGGCCTACTAAACCACTCATAGTTATGCTCCTGTACGATGAGGTTTCTGAAGACTGATAAGTATTGGAAGCAATGGTATGGTTAGTACTTTCCAGGTTGCTGTTAATAAACACATCGGCTGCCAAACCAGAGGATACGTGCATATTAAATCTCTTTTTACGGGCAAACAGGAAGTTAACCTTTACAGGTATACCCATATACTGCACCTGGTTGTACAGGCGCTCTTTGGCTGTTGAATTAAAGTAGCCTACTGTGCTATTTGAAGGGGCAGCGTTTTGCAAGTGTCTGGAGGTATTGCCATCTTCGAAAATTACTGCTACTACAGGTTGCAGCTGAGGGTTGTTAGGCGACATGTAAAATGAAGAAGTGGTAAAGCTGCTCTGGTTGCGTATGTACTGAAGGCCAGAAACCAGTTGCCATCTTTCGCCTAAATACTGTCCTGCTTGCACAGAAACGATAAAGGAAGCTTCCGGGCGCTGGTCGTGCACCAGCGATTCATTAGGGTTAAACAATGTGTTGGAGCTTGAATTTCTGGCAAAATCTGCAGAGCTATTACTGAATATACTACCAGACCGGGCCGCACCTATGCCTGCAGAAGCTTGGGAAGGGGTAACGCCAAGGCTGATCCAGCTGGTTGCCTGCTTATCGTTTTTACGTTCGTTCTCGGAGTGCTCTGCAATCCAGATTTCTTTTTCTTTACGAGGCTTAGCGAATGTAAATAATTTCTTAAGGCTGTTCTCTTTTTTTGCTTCTGCTAGACCGGTTGCAGACTCACCGGCAGTGTTTTCTGTTGTGCTTCCAGTAAGTGCTATGGCATCAGTTGCTGCTTCTTCTGTATCTGGCAATACAGGCCCTTCATTACGAGTGCTTTCGTTTTGCAAAGCAAGCATATCTGAGTAATGTACAGCCTGCTGTTCTGTGCCGGTTGTAGCAGTTTTACCATATGCGGCTTTAATAGCCTGGTTAAAAGATGCATCAGTTACAGCCAGCGTAGGTGCAGTATAGTTTTTAGACTCAAAAGATTGTTTTGGTAAGCGGCCAGCCTGTAAAGCAATAGTTGCAGAAGCACTTTCAGGTGATGTATGCGATCGTAATCTTATTCTTATTTTCTCTGCATTTTCCTGTATTGGGTTGCGCTTGTTTGCTTCTAATTGTTGAACTCTGTCAGGTAGCAAACTGCCTCCGGTACTGTGTACGGAGGTGTTTGTGCCGGCTTGAGCATCTGTATTACTGGCATCTGCCAGGTATGGGTCTGTTGTAGGTAAGGGGGAGGAAGAGCCGGCATTATAGTGTGTGTTATTATCTTTTACAACATGTGGCTGAAGGGCCAGTGTAGCATCAGAATGCTGCCGGCTGATAAACCAGCCAGTAAAACTGCCCAATATAAATAGCGTAACTGCAGCAGCACTCATCCAGAAAAAGCCTCTTCTTTTTTTCTGATTAGCCTGTTGTGCGGCAAGCAGGCGGTCATCAATGCCTGCCCAAACATCCATGTTAGGCATCATCTCTGCATCTTCAAACGCATCTTTCCATGCATTTTCAAACTGGCCTTTATTTGGATTGCTCATAGCTTATTCTTTTATTTTCACTGATCATGTTTTGCAGCTGCACCCTTGCCCGTGCATACTGCGATTTGGAAGTTCCTTCCGGTATACCCAGCATCTGGGCTATCTCATTATGCTGATAGCCCTCTATGGCATACAGGTTAAAAACTACCTGGTATCGGGGGGCAAGCTGTTGTATCATACCCAATAGCTCCTGCATACTGTATTGTGATAGGGTCAGTTCTTCATCAGGAAGTTGCTCATCCATCGCCTGAACATCGTAAGCAGGGTAAAGGTATAATTTGCTCCGGTTATGCTTTAATGCAGTATTTATTACTATTCTTTTAATCCAGGCTTCCAGGGGGCAATCGTTACGGAAGGTGTGTATATTTTCAAATACCTTTATAAAAGACTCCTGCAAAATATCTTCTGCCTCCAGCCTTCCTTTGGAGTAACGAAGGCATACCACGAACATACGCTTGCAATAGCGCTCGTAGAGCTGCCTTTGCAGGCTTCTGTCTTTATTGATACAGCCTTGTATAAGATCTTTTTCGGTGGTCATGAAGCTTGGGAGCCTTAAAAGGTACCAGGGTCTATTCTGTAGTTCTTACTCTTACAAAAAAATTATCGCTACCATCTGCCGGCAGGTGGCTAAACAGCAACTGGTTGTTGCATATAGAGATACTTCCCATGGTGGTCGGTAAGAAGGGTTCTGTTTGCAGTACGTACCAATCATTACCATTATGAGCTACAGACCATGTACCACTACCCGTATTGCTGCCTTTAGTAAAAGAATAAGTACCGTTAGATGCAAAAGTAATACGTAGTCCTTTTTCCTGTTCGGTGGTAGAGCCGGCACCCCAACTTAAATGCGCCAACTTCCATTCCCAGGTACCATGCAGGCTGGATGTTACCTTTTCAGTAGTCCAGCTTTGCTTACTAAAGCAGTCAAACATCTCGGAGCTTGTTTTTAGCGTAAGGCTGTTTTCATCATTCGGGTTATTATCTTCTTTGCAGCACGATAAACCAAGCATCATAATCAATAGCAGGCCCAGGCAGTATATAGATTTTTTCATTGTTGAATGCGTATAAATATTTTTTACTATATTCCTTTTAACTACAAGACCCACGATATGCCACATTTGGTTGCAAGGTAATATAAAAATAATTAAAATTTTTTTTTAACCTGTTGGTTTACATAAAGATAGTATTATAAATATTGAAGATGAAGATACTAATAGTAGGAGGGGGCAACATGGGCCGTACCTATGCAAAAAGTTTTATTGACACCCATACCGTACGCAGGGAAGATCTGCTTATTCTGGAGCATTTTCCAGAAAAAGGAGCCTTTTTTAAACAATTGGGTTTTGAGCAGGTGTACTTTGAGCCGGGTGCATTTATCAGCGAAGTAGATCTTATTATTCTGGCAATAAAGCCACAAGACTCTGATGAATTATTCCAGGCACTGCAACATTACCTGAAACCCAATCAATTAGTGCTGTCTATAATGGCAGGCGTACGATTGGATAGCATCCGTACCGGCTTGCAGACATCGCGTGTTATAAGGGCTATGCCCAATCTGCCTGCACAAATAGGGATGGGTACTACTGGTTTTACAGCCGACCCATCTGTAGACCGTGAAGGCCTGCTACAGGTACAAAACCTGTTAAACACTACTGGTAAATCGCTGTATTTTGAGAAAGAGGAGCTGCTTGATGCCGTTACTGCTATATCGGGCAGTGGCCCTGCCTATGTTTTTTACTTTATGCAAACCATGATTGATGCTGCCCGGTCTATGGGTTTTACGCAAGCCGAAGCAGAGGTAATGGTTGTGCAGACGTTTATGGGGGCTGTACACCTGTTTAAAGCACATAACCATAGTTGCCAGGATTGGATCAACATGGTTTCATCCAAGGGAGGTACTACCGAAGCAGCTATGAAGGTGTTTGCAGAAAACAAAGTCCAGAATGCTATAGCCAGTGGGGTAGAGGCTGCGCGAAAGCGTGCCAAAGAACTGGGAGAGCGATAGCCCAATATGGCTTTACTGGAAGGATATTAGTATCCTTCCAGTAAAGGTGACAGGTCTATACCAAGTTCTGAGGCGGCCTTTCTTACCAGTTTCTCTGCATAGGCTTTGGTAAACTGAAGTGCTTTTCCATTAATAATGCTTGTTACTGTACCTTGGCCCAATACAAGGGCGGTGGCAAACTCACCATATCGCTCTATAAGCAGTTGTTGCACGGGCTGTATAAGCCTGCGGCGGTTTTCTGCTTCTGCACCCTGTAGTTTCCGGGGATATGGAGGTTGTACCCAAAAACGCTGTAGGTTCAAATCAAAAGCCTGTTGTGCGGCATCTTCTATCAAAAGGGTTATGCGGCGTAGGGTGTTTTCATTTTTTAAACGAGGGTGCACACCTTTTATCGTAAGCCACTCTGCAGGCTCAATATCTTTGCGGCGGGCCAGGTCTACCAACAGTTCGTTGCTTATAATAAACGCTGCAGGCTTGTTAAAATGCGCGGCCTGTCCATTTCTGTACTCAAACAGGGCACGGAGTATATGCTGATCAAAAGGGCTAAGGCGGTCAGCTCCTTTAAGTTTTAAGTGCGGATCGGGATTGTCTTTCGCTACCAGGTTCTCCAGTATACTATTTTCTTCGTGCAGCCAGCTAAGTTTGCCCTGCTCTTTGATGCGGGGCAGGAGTTTATCTTTTAAAGGCAGCAGGTACTCAACATCACGGGCGGCATAGGTGAGTTGCTGGGGGGTTAAAGGGCGCTGGTTCCAGTTACTTACCTGCATCTTTTTATCGAGGGTAATATCAAACTCAGACTGTAGCATAGAAGCCAGCGAGGTGCGCTCATAGTTAAGAATACGGGCAGCCATATCTGTATCCAATACATTACTGAGCGGGCAGCCCAGTTTTTTGAGTATAGTTATATCATTGGTGCCACTGTGCACTACTTTGAGCCGGGCAGGATCTTCAAGTAGCCTCCAGAGGGCTGTCATGTCAGATAGGCGAAGCGGGTCAAATAAAAAGCAGGTGTCAGAGCTGGCAACCTGTACCAGGCAAAGGGTAAAGCCAAATGAATGCCGGTTGTCATCATACTCCAGGTCCAGGGCAAGTTCTTGTTGGTTAGAAAGCGCTTGTAAGGCTTTCTGATAGAGGTTAGGGGTGTCTACCAGTTGTATGTTCAATCCTAAATGTGTTATAATCTGAAAGGTAATGCATACAGTACAGTAATATGGTGTGGTGAAACTGTGCCTGTACGGCTTATTTTTAAGTGTGCAAGGTAAGCAGATTTTGCTTGAGAGGAAACAGCAATGTGTTATAATACACATATGTTTTAATAGTGAGCTACCTTACCCCTTACCATATATAGTATAAAAAAGATAAAGCCACTATAGGTATAATGGCTTTATCAGGTGTATAAATTGAACAAACAAATTATCTGCAGATTACTTAAATAGATCTGTATTTGACGCAATTATTGGAGCAGGCAAAACATAATAATAATTATGCCCATAATTAAAAAGGTATTGGCTGCCTTTGGGTATTTTGGAGATATGCCTTTTATTAAGGCGGCGCACTTTTTTCTCGTACTGTAGATTTCCGGTATAATCATATACCTGTATAACATTTGAATGATTTCGTGTATTCTGGGTAGAACAGTCGGTTACACAAGGTGTATGCTGGCGTGATGCCTGGGCAGTTGCCTCAGGAAGTGCAATACATAACAGGCAGCCTGCAAATAATATAATAAAAAGGATTCTGGTGGTTTTCATGGCTGTGATCTTTTAGGTATGGTGGTTAATGGTGTAGAGCTTAGCTACCAAGCAAGGTTTTATTAAAGTGGCAAGTCTACGGTATAGTGGCTAAGCAAAGGTGAACCTGAGGTGCTGCATAAGGCCTGGGTTCTGGCGCGGGGGTGCTTTATGAGAAAAAGCAGGTGGTAATTGTGTTTCAATAAATGTAAAAAAAATACTTTAGAATTAAAAGCGGGTGGCTGTTGTTTTATATAAATATTTTTAGTTTGGATAGGTTGAGGTGAGGCTGCAAAGCAGAACAGCCAACGTTGCAGTTAGACTTGCGTACCTTAGTATAAACCTTTGTCTATTAAATATAAACGCAGAAAGCTCAGAAGCCGGTAATTTATATGTCGGGTTAAAGAATGAAGCAAGCTGCCTATAAATACAGATATAATGAAAAGAATTCGCTGGGTTAATACTGTTCATGCCCTTGTGGTTATTATTACAGGGCTTATTAATTATTTTATAAGTACACACCAAACAGCCAGTATGTTAATAATACCAGCAGTAGGGGTGGCTTTATTGGGCTATAGTTTTGTGCTTGAACGTTCTAAAATGGCCTTGCATACAGCAGGAGCTATTACAGTATTACTGGCTATTTTTACTGCACGTTTTTTTATGCTGGCCATGTCGCCAGAAGCGCAGGATACAGCCCTTGCTGAAGATGTACTAACCCGGCGCATGATCATTTATGGTATTTTAACCATTAGTAGCTTTATTGCCATACTCAATTATGCCCTGATTTTTATGCGTGGTGGTGCAAAAGATAGCGCCCGGAACCATTAACAACCGGGAGCAAAAAAAGCAGGAGTATCAGGCTGGCTATACCACTCCCGATGCTCCTGCCAAAAAAACTTCGCCAGATCAATGAATTAAAACAATCCTTCGATAGAGAGGTAACGCTCCCCGGTGTCGTAGCAGAATGTTAGAATACGGCTTCCTGGTTCTAATTCTTTTATTTTTTGAGCTACTGCAGCCAGCGAAGCCCCTGATGAAATACCTACAAAGATACCTTCTTCGCGGGCAGCTCTGCCGGCAAAAGCAAAAGCATCATCTTTACTTACCTGTATAGCACCATCCAGGTACTGTGTATGCAGGTTGCCAGGTATAAAGCCTGCACCAATGCCCTGTATCGGGTGTGGACCGGGTGCACCGCCACTAATAACAGGAGATAATTCAGGCTCAACTGCAAACACTTTTAAAGTAGGAAACTTCTGCTTCAATATTTCAGCTACCGCTGTAATATGGCCACCGGTACCTACCCCGGTAATCAGGTAATCAAAGCCTTCCGGAAAGTCGCGCAAAATTTCCTGGACAGTAGTATTACGGTGTATTTCGATGTTAGCAGTATTGTCAAATTGAGAGGGCATCCAAGCATTAGGGTTTTCTGCAACCATTTGGCCTGCTCTTTCAATGGCACCTTTCATGCCTTTTTCGCGGGGAGTAAGCTCAAATGTAGCTCCATAAACAGCCATAAGCCTCCTGCGTTCTATAGACATTGATTCGGGCATTACAAGTATAAGTTTATAGCCTTTTACTGCGGCAACCATAGCCAGGCCAATGCCTGTATTGCCCGAAGTAGGCTCAATAATTACACTGTCCGGGGTAAGGAGGCCTTTGCGTTCGGCATCTTCTATCATAGCAAGAGCAATACGGTCTTTTATACTGCCGCCTGGGTTGGCACGTTCTAGCTTCATCCACACCTCGTATCCTTGAGGGTACAGGTTATTGATACGAACATGAGGCGTATTGCCTATGGTTTCAAGAATGTTCTGGACTTTCATATAGTGTTTATCTCTAATTAAATAATAAAGTTGATAGGTTCAGTATAGGTAACATGGTTGCGTACTTTGATTTCGCTTTTGTGGTATACAACCGAATGTGGCGCCACGCTTTCTGTAAGCCATACGTTACCGCCAATAACGGTATGTCGCCCTACGGTGGTATCGCCTCCTAAAATAGTGCTGCCCGAGTAAATAATTACATGGTCTTCTATGGTAGGGTGGCGCTTGGTCCTGGCCAGCTCCTTTTCTACTACCAATGCGCCTAACGTTACACCCTGGTAAATTTTTACATGGTTACCAATGGTGCAGGTTTCCCCAATCACAACTCCAGTACCGTGGTCAATAAAAAACGATTCACCAATTGTGGCTCCAGGGTGGATATCTATACCAGTGCAGCTGTGTGCAAACTCAGATATAATGCGTGGCAATACAGGAATTTGCAACAGGTAGAGTTCATGTGCAATACGGTAAACCATAATGGCATAAAACCCCGGGTAAGCTACAATTATTTCTTCCAGCGAATATGCAGCAGGGTCAAACTTTAAAATAGCATCAGCATCTTTCAGTAGCTTATTGTATACTTCGGGTAGCTTTTCAAAAAATGACTCTACATACCAGGAGTAGGTATGCGATAGTTCTTTGCTTAAGGGAACAATCAGCTCTTGCAGTTGCAGGCGTAATTGTAATAACTTAAGCTCTGCACGTTCTACAGAAAAATCTTGGCCGGCATATACCGGGAACAGCAGCCCTATAAGTTCTTCTGTAAACTGGCGGGCTTCCTTCCGGGAGGGTACAGGGCTGCAGTTGGACTGGTTGTAGCGCTGCAGTAATTGAAGGAAATTATGTTGTGTATGCGCAGTCATAGTTTTATTGATCGATAGCTGTTTAGGCCGGTAAATAAAAAAACCCTCCGGCTGTAAAGCACGAAGGGTTGTATGGGTACATAATCCGAAAAACAGGCTATCAGCTTTTTTCTGCGACTACAGGCATAGAACCTCCGTGCTGCTTTTTACAGCAGCAAACGCAGCAACAACATGCAGTAGTCATTAAAAAAGAATAATATGCCATTTCGGTTTTACAAGCTAGTTTTTGCACCAGTAGGGCAGTTGGCTGCCAAGTATAGCGTTTTGTATTCTGCATACAAGTAGCCAGCCTTTTCAGGGGCTAATTTAGCATTAATCTTTCTTTTTTAATGCAAGCAATGCTTAAAAATTACAGGCATATCCCTAAGGTTCAGCCGTAGCCATACCTGGCTCTGTAATTACTAGCTATAAATAGGTGGGGGCTCAGTAAACCTCCATGGCATCCAGCTTTTCCTTGAGGTACTCAAGGGTGGCATCCATGCGGCCTAATTCACGTGCCTGGATAATAGCTTGCTCCTGGTGCTGTTGACCGGTAGTATAGCCCATTTTCCAATAATCGTTGCGGATAGTGTCGAGAAGGTTGTAGAAAACATCAACCTTTTCTTTTAATGAAGAATTGCTGGATAATACAGAAGCGATAATGTTTTTTTCTTCTTCGTGTGTGTACGTAGCTTTCAAAACTGTAAAGTTTAAGATACTTCAAAAAATTTCCGGTAGGTACCGGTACATCGGGAAAGTGGTGGGGAAATCAGCAAGGCTGAACTGGCAGTACTGCCAGGCGAAGAACTCAAGATGTACAATACGCAATATGACTGGTAAGGATAGGCAGTTGCCTGACTTTTTTCAATAAACATTAAATAGTACAGAAAGATAGTATTTAATGCTAAGAAATAATAGTGTTTCAATACTTTTAAGGCTACCACCAGGCATACTATTCGGGTGCTGTTTCTAATAAAAAAGTCACATCCTCTTTAGCAGAAGATGTGACCTGGTTTTAAGCGTTAATATATTTTACTCAAAGCGCATATGCTTCACAGATTCGCCGGAGTTTGCTAGTTCAAGCAGGGAGTCGATACCGATTTCCAGGTGCTTTTTTGCGTAGGATGCTGTTACTACTGTATCGCTTTTAGAGGTTTTAACACCTTCAGGGGTCATGGGGTTGTCAGAAACAAGCAATAGGGCACCATGCGGAATTTCATTGATAAAGCCTACTACAAAGATGGTAGCAGTTTCCATATCGATACCCATGGCACGGATATCACGCAGATAATCTTTAAACTTATCATCATGCTCCCAAACGCGGCGGTTAGTAGTGTACACAGTACCGGTCCAGTAGTCCATTTCATGCTTCTTAATCATAGAAGAGACGGAGCGTTGTAAGCGGAAGGAGGGCAAAGCAGGAATTTCCGGAGGAAGGTAATCGTTAGAAGTACCTTCGCCACGTATTGCAGCGATAGGCAAAATTAAATCGCCTAACTGTGTTTTCTTTTTAAGGCCTCCACATTTACCCAGGAACAGGGCAGCTTTAGGTTTTACAGCAGAAAGCAGGTCCATGGCGGTTGCTGCTACTGCGCTACCCATACCGAAGTTCATGATGGTAATATTTTCGGCAGTTGCTGTTTGCATGGGCTTATCGCGGCCTACTACCTCCACGCCAAACTTATCGGCAAACATTTCTACATAGTTTATAAAGTTGGTAAGCAGAATGTACTCTCCAAATTCTTCCAGGGGCCTGCCGGTATAACGGGGCAGCCAATCCTTTACAATCTCATCTTTTGTCTTCATGCAGTATTGGTTAATCAGCAGCTAAAGTTCAAAGCTGCAATATGTATATTTACCAGCTTTGTATTTCTGAACAATACAAAGCTACACTTTATTTTGGTAGGTTAAAGCGCCCTTTCTCAAGAATTAGGCGTTTCTCATCCATTAAAGGTTATTCGTTTGCCAGTACGATCTCAAAGTATTTGTCATTACCTTTTTTTGTCAGTTCAGCAGATTTAGCCACATACCACTCTTCAAATACAGTATGGTAGAGGCGTGTACCCACTTTAATTTCATTTTCCGGTAGCAGGCTGCTTGCCTCCCCAGCAGGCTTTTCAAGCTTAAAATACTGCCAGAAATCTGCAGGGCTGCTAACCGTTAAGGTCCGGTAATCTTCATGCCTGGTAACACTATAATTAATTGGTTTCATAAATAAGTACTTCTATTAAAACTCTCCTCCCTCATCCATGTCAAAGCCTGTATCTTCGCCTCTCTCTCTACGCTCGCCTCTGCGATCTGTGCGTTGGTTTATACGGTAAGTGAAGGTAACCATAAACTGGCGAGGGCGCCATTGGAAATCTGAGCGCGAAACAAGGCCTTCGGTTTCTATGATTGAGCGGAAGCGGCGGGTGTTAAACACATCGTTTACGCTGGCTACCAGTGTGCCTCTGCCATTAAGTACGGGCTTGGCAAAGCCAAGGTCTATAAAATATAACGAAAGGTTGCGCCCTTGCGGAGTTATACGCGGAGAGCGGTAATTAAATGCCGTTTGAAATTCCAGGTTGTTAAACATGGTTACTTTAGACTGTATACGACCGTTGCCTGCATAGGTATCTGCAAAAAGATTCTGCCCCTCAAAGTTGCCCCGCGTTATGGCCCGAAACAGGTTTACATTGCTGTTGACCCGCCAGATATCAAAAAAAGTATGCGACCAGTTAAATTCAAAACCATAAGAATCTTCAGTGCCCAGGTTTACAGGAAATATTTCGCGAAGGCCGGTATTCTGATCAATACGATTAATACGCTGTACTGGGTTGTTACGGTGGCGCTGGTAAATGCTGGTTAAAAAGGTGCCATTATCCGTATTAAGAATATAGCTGGCTTCTACAGAATGAGTTAGTTCGGGGTCCAGGTTGGGGTTGCCGCGCCATATTACCCGTGGGTCGCTTAAGTTTGCGAAGGGTAATAAATTGCGGGGACTGGGTCTGCTGATCCGGTAGCTATAGCTAAGCTGTATGCTTGAGGGTTCGTTTAATTTATAAGCCAGGTTGGCACTTGGAAACAGGTTAAAGTATTGCCTGGGGTTAACCTCATTGCTGCGTACCAATCGTGTATTTACATCAGAAAACTCGCCCCTCATGCCTCCTTGTGCCGATATACGATTAAACTCCCGTCCAGCCATAATATAAGCAGCATGTACATTTTCTGTATAAATAAAGTGATTGTTGAAGGCAGGTAGGGTTTGCCAGCCTTCTTCAGAAAGCTGATCAACCCTGAAGTCGTTGTCTAGTTTGCGCCAGGCGGTACGCAAGCCTGTTTCGAATACACCTGTTTCTCCAAATGGATGAACATAATCAGTCTGGAATATAAAATTTCTTTCCCATTCCTGGTTATCAGAGCGCTGGGTAATGTCTACGGTACGTTCCGGGTTCCACTCCCTGTAGCCGGCCTGCTCTACTTCCCGGCTATGAACCAGGCGTGCATCGGCCGTAAACTCACGGCCTTCCTGTTCAAAATCCCTGCGATAAGCCAGGGTGTATTCTGTATTCAAATCGCGTTCATTTTCTTCTTCGGTACGGGTGCGAAGATTTATTAGCGTACCATTGAGGCTTTCTTCCTGGTCCCTGTAGTTTACAGTGTTGGTATTTAGGCCTCTTGAACTTCTGATAAAGAAAGACGCACTTAATGTGTTAAATTCGTTAATAAAATAATCGGCACCAAGCCTTGCATTGTGGCCCAGGCCGCTGCGCAGGCGGTGGCGGGTTTGCTCATAAATAAAACTGGTATCCGCACCTGTAAACTGCTGGAAAGAAGAGCCATTAGAGGGCATAGCTCTATAGTTGGCCCCATAGCTGGCAAAGTAATTAATTTTGTTGTGCCTGTAGTTTAGGTTAAATGAACCTCTGAAAAGACTGGGGTAGGCGGCTGTTGCTGTAAAAGACCCATTGAGGCCTTGCTGCCTGTTTTTCTTTAAGATAATGTTTATAATGCCCGTTTCACCTTCTGCTTCGTAACGCGATGAAGGGTTGGTTACAACTTCAATACGCTCTATCATATCAGATTGCAACTGCTGTAGTGCTTCTGCACTGGTTAGGCGGGACGGGCGCCCGTCAATTAAAATTCTTACATTTTCACTGCCTCTAAAGCTTACATTGCCTTCAGCATCTACCGTTACAGAAGGAATATTATCAAGCACCTCGGTTGCGCTTACACCAATATTGCTAATATCCTGGCTTATATTAAAAATACGTTTATCCAGGCGCATCTCCATAAGCTCACGTTCTCCAGAAACCACTACCTCTTCTAATATCTGCCTTTCTGGGCGTAATGCAATAGCGCCTGCGTTTACATTGCCATTACGAACCTCTACCGGAACCGTTTTAGGCTGGTAAGAAATAAAAGAAACCATCAGGTAGTACTGGCCAGGAGGAGCGGGTATGGAAAACCGGCCTTCTGCATCTGTAACTGCACCGGTAACCATAGTAGAGTCGGTATTTCGGTGCAATGCAACATTACTAAAAGGAACAGGTTCCTGGTTCTGGTCAACTACCTGTCCTTGTATTGTAAATGAACCGCTTTGTGAGAGGGCAAGTAATGGCAAAAAAAAGAGAAAGAGTAAAAAAGTGTAGTGTGGTTTCATTGTATTGGGTCATTATTGATAGCTCTGATAAAGAGAGATAAGTCAGATTATCAACAGTATATACCTTACAATGTTTAAAAAGGTTGGTGATGCACTTGTGCAATTAAGTAAAGGAGAAAGATAATACAGGTGCCTGATGGTATAGGGTTTTAATAGTATTGCTGGCTTTAGCAAAAATAAAAACAGCTTGCACTATTACGGTAAGGTTGGTTGCGCAAGCTGTTTTTTTAAGATACTATTTAGTTACTGCGGCTCATTAAGTAACTCATCTATGGTAGCATTAAAATCTTTTACAAACTCATCATAATACACTCCTGTGCCGGGCCCGCTAAAACCGGTATGTATCTTGTGTACCTTGCCGGCTTTACTTATAAAAATAGTAGTTGGAAAAGACATTACGTTGCTTAGCTGGGGTAGGGCCTGGTTGCGGAGCTCGGGTTCCATAGAGCCGGCAAACAGAAACTGGTAACCGGCATTATAGCGGTTCTGTACTTTTTGAATGCGGCTGCGGGCATAATCTAGTTCTGGCTTTTTTTCAAAAGAAAGCGCAATTATTTCTACACCCCTGTGTTTGTTTTTCTCATACCAGGGTGCAAGAAAAGCCACTTCATCCATACAGTTGGGGCACCAGGTACCAAAAATCTGTACTACCACTACTTTACCTGCAAAAGCAGGATCTGATAATGATACAGGTTTGCCCTGCATATCTGGAAAAGTAAAGGTAAAAGGCTCGCTGCTGTTTTTAAGAGTAGTAAGCGAGTAGGCATCTGCCAGCGTAACATTTGGGTTACGCGTAGCCTGCCAGGTAGAGTAGCCGGTTAAGCCCGAAAAGTGCTCGCCATTTACAAGGGTATTTTCGTTACTGGCTTGAGCTTTAAAGAGGTAAATACGCGAGCCGTCAAATGCCGAAAGCAAAAGTTTATCTCCATCTACAACACCTTCCAGGTAGCGGTAGTCGCCGGTGGCTGTTAAAAAGGTTCCGGTAAGCCTGTTGCCCTGCTGGGTAAAATCGCCAATGGCGGGAGTTTCTTTTCCATTTTCATTAAAAAGTACTTCCCAGCGCCCACCAAGGTTAAATTGCGCCTGGTTGGTTACGTTCTCAAAACGTTCGTCAACTCCATGTTTTGCAGAGAAGGGGATGCTGTACTCGCCACCTGTATCATATTTACGGTAGGTGCCCGTCATGGTAGTGCCATTTACTTTGGCGCGTATATCTGCATCAAAGATATGCATGGGTATTATAACAGAATCACCATGCATTCTAATGCCATCAAGCAGCAGACGTTCTTCTGCATTGTATAGTAAGATAGTCAAGCTATCAGAGCTTTCCTGGTTCACTTCAAAATGAAAGGGCACCTGGGCGCTGGGCAATTGTAATACACCCCGCCATAAACCATTGGCAGGAAGTTGCGCCTGTTTACTGCCAGAGCGGTTGCAGGATGCTAAAAGCACCACTGCCAGTAAGAACGCAGATAATAATTTGAATTTTTGGTTCATTATGCTAAAATTTCTAAGCTTGTGATTGAAAGGCCAAGGAGGGAAATGACCATTTAACCAGTACAAAAGCAATTTGTTTGCCATGCATAGGTATTTATGTGCAAATTATGGAGATCGGGTTTAATTGCCTATTAATGCTATATTTAGATTAGTAATTGTTTAAAAAGTGCTATGTCATCATCAATATTTTTTAAAGGCTTAAAGGTTATTGAACTTGCATCGGTGCTGGCAGGGCCAACGGTGGGGCAGTTTTTTGCTGAACTGGGAGCAGAGGTAATTAAAATTGAAAACCCAGCCGGTGGAGATGTTACCAGACATTGGAAACTACCTGCTGAAGAGCATAAAACCAGTATTAGCGCATATTTTACAGCAGCCAACTGGGGAAAGCAATCGATGCTGCTAAACCTTGCCCACAGTGAGCATGTGCAGCAATTATATACGCTTGTAGCAGAAGCCGATATTGTAATAGCCAGTTTTAAGCCTGGCGATGCCCAAAAAATGCATGTTGACTGGAAGGCTTTGAAAGCGATAAACCCCAGGCTTATTTATGGGCAGATTTCGGGTTATGGGCAAGCCAGCCCCCGTGTAGGTTACGATGCCATTATACAGGCAGAAGCTGGTTTTATGTACATGAATGGTACTCCTGAAACACCACCTGTAAAAATGCCGGTAGCACTTATTGACCTGATGGCTGCACACCAGCTAAAAGAAGCCCTATTACTGGCCTTGTTGCATCGCGAACGTACCGGAGAGGGAAGCCTGGCAGAGGTTTCTTTGTTTGATGCCGCTGTAGCATCACTTGCCAACCAGGCTACCAATTGGTTAAATGCAGGCCATATTGCCAAACGTATGGGGTCAGAACATCCAAACATTGTGCCCTATGGTAAGGTATTTACTGCTTCAGGAGGCGAGCAATTGGTACTGGCCATAGGCAGCGATACCCAATGGCAAAAGTTGTGTGTAATTTTAAACCTGCCTGCTAAGCAAACCTGGGCTACCAATAGCGCTAGGGTAGCTAATAGGGAAGAGGTAAACAGTGAACTAGCCCAACGGATAAGCCAATTGGATTGTGCCTGGCTTTTGGACGCATTGCATAAAGCCCATATTCCTGCTGGGCGTATAAATACAATGCAGCAGGTTTTTGAACAGCCTGATGCGCAACGCCTTTTACTGGAGGCAGGCCCCTGGAAAGGAGTGCGTACCTTTATAGCAGAAACTAGTTTTTTAAGTCGTGAGCCGGTTAGTGCTCCTCCGGAAATGGGGGCCGGTTAATTTATCGGTTAAGGGTGCCCTGTGCCAGTACCTGGAACTGACCTGTCATGTGCGTATTAGTATCCTTTAACTCACAGGTAAATTTCCCTCCCCGCGGGCTTAACTGGTGTGCTACAAACATATTTTTATTGAGTCGGTCAGACCAGAAAGGAGCCAGTACTGCATGAGCTGAGCCTGTGGCATGATCTTCCAGTTGCTGAACATGCGGAATAAGGGTGCGGTTTACATAATCAACCTCATCGCCAAGGGCTGTAACCAGGTACCCAAATGTTTTTAACTGCCTTAATTTAGCAAAGTCGGGTTTCATTCGTTTCAATTCCTGTTCATTTTCAACAATTACTATGTCCTTGTTGGAAGTAGAGTAATAAGCTATTACCGGTATACCCAAGGCTTCGGGCAGAAGAGCAGGAACAGGCAACTCTTTATCAACAGGTACCGAAGGGAACACCATGCTACAATCCCTGGCAGAAATTCGCCTGCCACTTACCTGGCCTGATCGGTGTTGCAAGGTTATAGTGCCTTTTACGCCAAACTGCTCAGAGAGCCAGGCAACGGCAGCCAGTGTGCCATGGCCACACAGTGCAATTTCCTCATCGGGAGCAAACCAGCGTACATGGTAACTATCAGGGCTGTCTGCTTTCCATAAAAAGGTTGTAGCAGGCTGATTCAGGTCTGCTGCCACCTCTTGCATAAGGGGATCTGTCCAGGCATCTTCCAGTAACACTACAGCACAGGGGTTGCCCCTCATGTTTAAGGCAGGTTCATTAAAAACAGTTACAATAGAAAAGGGTATAGTGTGCATGTTTACAGGGTTAGTACTACTTTGCCGCGGGTTTTGCCGGTTTCTATTTGCTGATGGGCTTTTACCATATCTTCAAATGGAAACACATGCGATACTTCTGCTTTTAACTGACCGTTTTCAAACAAGGTTGCCAATTGTTCCATATCTGCTCCACTTGATTTAACCAGGTAATTACTTGCTTCTATATCATGCTTAGCAGCCATTGCCTGGGCCTCTTCTTTTACACCCCCTACTATAGAAACCAGCCTCCCGCCCTTTTTTAGCACCCCAATAGATTTAAGGGTAGTTTCACCTCCCAAAGGATCCAGCACAATGTCAACCTCCTTGGCTGTTTTTTCAAAGTCTGACTTAGTGTAATCTATGTGTTCGTCTATACCCAGGTGCTTTAGAAAGTCAGCTTTCTCTGCAGAGGCAGTACCCATAACATAGGCTCCGAAATGCTTTGCAATTTGCACCGCAAAATGGCCTACACCACCTCCGGCAGCATGTATTAGTACCCGTTGCCCTTGTTTTATATCAGCAATATGCACCAGCACCTGCCAGGCTGTAAGTGCTGCCAGTGTTCCGGCTGCGGCCTGCTGGTGGGTAAGCGCTGCTGGTTTTATGGCAAGTTGCTCTTCCGGAACAGCTACATACTCTGCATATGCTTTGCCATGGCCCGGAAAGTTGACCATACCAAACACATTTACTCCCGGTAAAAACTTTTTTACTTCATTTCCTGCTGCTACAACTTCTCCGGATATATCCCAACCCAGTATAACAGGTTGGTCTTCTTTTAACTGGCCCCAAAGAGCTTTGCCAGACCGGGTTTTGATATCAACAGGGTTTATGCCAATGGCTTTAACCTTTACCAGCACTTCGCCGGGTCCGATGGTGGGTGGATCGATGTTATGAAATTCTAGATTTTCAGGGCCGCCGGGTTGTGTAAGTACTATTGCTTTCATGCCTATGTTGTTAGTTTTAATTTTACTACGTAGGCCCTTGCACCATTTGTTTTCTGCAAATGATAAAAAAGAAAAAGCTCCCTCTGTTTAAAGGGAGCTTTTTGTTAATACAATATATTTTAATAAGACCTATGTTGAGTTTTACCGTTGTGCTCTTGCGCTACCGGCATGGGTAGTTTTTTCAAAAGAGCCTCCACACTTCGGGTAATATCTTTCTGCAGGTTGGTGCGGTTATCCAATTCACCAGATACTGCCCCTGTCCATACTACTTGCCCTGTATTGGTATCAGTAACGTCCAGAATCAACTTGCCTTCGGTTGCTTTTTCAGTGTGTGGCCTGTTCATAGCTGCAGCCCAGGTAGGATCTGTAATCCATGGTCCCAGGTAAAGTGTACCACGAGCAGTAACGATTGGTGTCATCGGGTAATTAACCCTTTTATTTACAGTGATATCCTTTTCTTCTGTCTGGGTAGTGTATTGAAACTGCAGATCAGGTTGCAGGGAATCTTTTATCATACCTCTTTTGCTAAGCTCATAGTCTGTAATTGAGCGTATATGCTTATCAATTAGTTTGCTATCTTTAAAAAGGCTGTCTGCTTGTATGTCTGACTCTGCCCAGGTATAGGTTCTGTATTGCGAAAAATTTATAGACTGGTCTACGTCTGTAACAACCCGACCAGTAGTGCAGCCCCAGAGCGCCAGTATGCTCAGGAGAACTGCCAGTTTAACAGTTTTCATAACTCCAGGAAATGTAAGTGGTTATTACTAAGATTATACATATCTATAAGCAAACGTAGTGCCATTAAGTTTGTTTAATATTTTGAATATCAGTTTGTTGTGAGTTTATTTTTGGTCGTGTTTATACTGGTGTACAATAAGCCATGGCAGGTTTTAGGTTATCTCTCTAAATAATTTTTATCTTGCAGCCATCTGTAAGGGCTTACTTTACTCACAAACCAGCAGATCTGTATGAACATAACCATTATAAATGGCCCTAACCTTAACCTGCTGGGCCTACGCGAAAAATCTATTTATGGCGAACAGCCTTTTGAAGATTATTTTAAAGAATTGCAGGAACGTTTCAGCAAGGTACAGCTCAGCTATTACCAGTCTAATATAGAAGGGGAGCTGATCAATAAACTACATGAGGTGGGGTTTAAAGACCAGGGAATTATTCTTAACGCCGGAGGATACACGCATACCTCGGTTGCCCTCACAGATGCAGTAGCAGCCATTACAGCTCCTGTAGTAGAAGTGCATATTTCCAATATATTTGCCAGAGAGGCCTTCAGACACCATAGTTATCTCAGCAAAAATTGTAAAGGGATAATTTCAGGGTTAGGCCTGGAAGGTTACGCATTAGCGGTACAATATCTCATCCAAACACAGCAACACTAAAATGATAACTTTTTTTCCAGGACCCTCTAAAGTGTATCCGCAACTGGGCGGTTTTTTACAGGATGCCTTTCAGCAAGGTATATTGAGCATAAGCCACCGCAGCGAAGCCTTTATGACTATGGCCGGCGAGGCCATACAGCTCATGAAAGAGAAGCTTGAAATTCCTCAAGACTACACGGTTATGTTTGTGAACTCAGCCACTGAATCGTGGGAGATATTGCCGCAATCGTTATTAACCGGTGAGAGCCTGCATGTATACAGTGGCTCTTTTGGGGAGAAGTGGTACCAGTATGCCCATCATATTCGCCCCGAAGCAAAGGCTGTAGTATTGGAAATTGACCAGGAGCTAAAGCCTGAAGAATTGCCCGTTGGTGAGCAGACACAGATGCTTTGTATTACCCAGAACGAAACTTCCAATGCCACCCAGGTACGGCCTGAAATACTACAAAAATTACGCAGCCAATACCCCAATGTGCTTATTGCAGTAGATGTTACCTCCTCGCTTGCGGGTATTTACCTGCCTATAGAGGCTGCTGACTACTGGTATGCATCTGTGCAGAAATGCTTCGGTTTACCTGCCGGACTTGGTATTGTAATATGCTCGCCAAAGGCAATAGCCCGCATGAAGGAAATAGGGGAGAAGGGACGCTACAACAGCCTGAGCAATATCTGGGAGAATATTCAGAAAACCCAGACTCATATTACACCTAACGTATTGGGCATTTACCTGCTAAAGCGTGTTATGGAAATGGTACCTTCCATACGGGAAACCGATAAAAGAGTAAAAGAACAGGCCTCTTACTGGTATAAAGAACTGGCAGGTTTAAAGCAGTTTGAGTTGCTGGTACAGAATGAAGCTGTACGCTCCGATACGGTAATTGGTGTAAAAGGCAGTAAAGAAGATATTGCTACTATAAAAACCAAAGCCAAGGCGCACGGTATTCTGTTAGGAGCTGGTTATGGAGGGTTAAAAGAGAGCACCTTTCGTATTGCAAACTTCCCTGCGCTAGAAGCCTACGAACTGGAGCAGTTGCACGAATTTTTGAAAGCTTACTAATTAAAGCTAACTTGCTGGTAAATGTTAGTATAGTATGAGTTTACGAATGAGGTATATTACGCTGCTTATGTTTGGAGTAGCGTTGGTGGTTAATGTTTGTATTATTCTCTTCAAAGATTTTGAGTCTGATAAACTGTATTACGGCTCAATGGTTTTGTGTGTGTATATTGCAGTAAGAGCTTATATGCAATTGCGTGCTATCCAACAAATTAAAAAGGGCGAGTCCAACTAAGCCGAGCTTCTTTCTGAAAGGAGCTTTTTCTCATAAAGAACCTTCCTTTATAATTATTAGTTATTAATGAGGCTGCATGCTTTGTATGCAGCCTTTCTTTTGTATTCGGATTGTTTTCTGAATACAAGTATAAACCTGCTGCCATGCTAACAAACGTATAGATGGTAGCCATATCCATTTATAATGTCGTTTGAGAATTTAAATTTAATAGAGCCTATCCTTAAAGCTCTTAAAACAGAAGGATACACCCAGCCTACTCCTATACAAGCACAAGCCATCCCGATTGTACTTCAGGGTAAAGACCTTTTAGGTTGTGCCCAGACCGGCACGGGCAAAACGGCAGCCTTTGCAATACCCACCTTGCAGTTGCTGCACAAGAACCCACCCAAGCAAAACGGGCGCAAAGCCATCCGCACCCTGGTACTAACCCCAACCCGTGAGTTGGCTATACAGATTGATGAAAGCTTTGCTGCCTATGGGCGCAATACAGGCTTAAAGCACCTGGTAGTATTTGGTGGCGTAGGGCAAAAGCCTCAAACCGATGCCCTGGCGCGTGGTGTAGATATTCTGGTAGCAACTCCCGGCCGTCTGCTCGATTTAATGAACCAGAATTTCATTAATCTTAACCATCTGGAGATTTTTATCCTGGATGAGGCAGACCGTATGCTGGACATGGGTTTTATACACGATGTGAAAAAGATTATTGCTAAGCTGCCTCAGCGCAGGCAAACTCTTTTTTTCTCGGCTACCATGCCGCCAGAAATAAAGATGCTGGCCAGTACTATTCTCTTTGATCCTGAAAAAGTAGAAGTAACTCCGGTTTCTTCTACAGCAGATACAATACGGCAGGCAGTATATTTTGTAGCCAAAACCGATAAAAAAGCCTTGCTTACCCATGTGCTGCAAGACGAAAGTATAGAAACCGCCCTTGTGTTTTCGCGCACCAAGCATGGTGCCGACAGGGTAGTGAAAGACCTTAAAAAGTCGGGTATTGAAGCAGAAGCCATACATGGCGATAAATCGCAAACGGCCCGCCAGCGTGCCCTTACCAACTTTAAAAACCGTACCATACGCGTACTGGTTGCTACCGATATTGCAGCCAGAGGTATTGATGTAGAGGAGCTATCGCATGTAATTAACTGGGAACTGCCTAACATACCCGAAACCTATGTACACCGCATTGGCCGTACCGGCCGGGCAGGCGCAAAGGGCATCGCCATTTCTTTTTGTGATACTGAAGAAAAAGCGTACCTAAAGGATATTGAAAAACTAATTGGCAAGCAATTGCCTGTTGTAAAAGACCACCCCTATGTGTTGGTACCCGGTTCTGAGCCTGCTCCTGAGAAGAAGCAAAATGGCAGACAAGGCAGCAGAAACGGGAACAGCCAAGGCGGAAGAGCCCAGGGAGCCAGAAGCCAGGCAGGTGGTGAAGGAAGAAACCAAGGTGGTGGCAGAGCTAATACCGAAGGCAGAGCACAAGGTGGAGGCAGAGGGCAAGCTAACACAGAAAGCAGAAACCAGGGTAACGGCAGAAACCAGGGCCCAGGGGGCAGGAACCAGGAAGGAAGAGGACAGGGAAATGCTGATGGCAGACCCCAAGGCAACAGAAATAACCAGGGAAACAGAAGGCAAGGTTCTGACAGCCACGCAGGAAGAAGGCAGGAAGGCCAGCCGGAAAGAAACCAGGAGAACAGGAACCAGGGTGGACAAGCAGCGGGTAGCGCTGCTGAAAGCAAGCCGAAGCGCAACTGGTTTGGTTTCCTCAAGAGTTAATTGTGTATGCTATTAGAGCTACCAATGAAATAGGCGAGCTGGTAGCTCAGTGTAAAGGTACACCCTATCGAGCTTCAAATCCTGTAGCATAACGAACAGACCTGTCACAGACATAGAAGTAAGCTGCTCACTTATCTTTGAACTACACTTATTAAAAAGGCTGTCTCTAAAGAGCAGCCTTTTTAATTTATAGATTAGCGCAGTAATTTTGTTTTCTTTGATATATAATGGTTCCAAAGCCGTTTTACACCTATATTGGCATTAGAAGATAACCGAACTACATTTAACCTACCTAAACCTATGCTTGATAAAAATAATTTAACTTCAGCTACTATAGGTAAGCAGCTTGCTGGCTTACAACCTGATACGCGCCCGCATTGGGGCTTAATGACAGCCCAGCACATGGTAGAGCACCTGGCGCAGGTTACCCGCTTATCTAATGGCAGGAGCAATACGATTTTGCTTACCCCGCATGAGCAACTGGAGTTGTACCGCCAGAAAGGCTTGTTTTCTGATAGAGCCTGGTTTCAGAATACCAAAAGCCCTGTGCTGGACCCCGAAAACCTGCAACCACTAGAGTTCAATAACCTGGAAGAAGCCAAAGCAGCTTTATTAGAAGAAATAGATGCCTTCCATAGCTACTTTCAACAAAACCCGCATGCTACTCCTATGAATGCTGTGTTTGGAGAATTGAGTTATGACGGTTGGAAGCAGTTTCATTACAAGCATTTCAGGCATCATTTTGTGCAGTTTGGCCTTATGCAATCTGATGCTTATCAGCTCACCGAAACAAAACAATAGTATGGAGAAAGTAAACCTGAATGAAAAATTAGCCCTTATACAGGAGCATTGGAGCCCGCATGTAGTAGGCGAGCTTAATGGGCAACAGGTAAAGCTGGCAAAGCTACTGGGAGAGTTTGTATGGCATAAGCACGATGATGAAGATGAGCTCTTTTACGTGGTGGAAGGCAGCTTTAAAATGGAATATCGCGATAGGGTAGTGGAGCTGCACCAGGGAGAATTTCTGATAGTACCCCGCGGGGTGGAGCACCGCCCTGTAGCTGAAAAAGAAGTGAAAATTATGCTCTTTGAACCGGCCAGTACACTTAACACCGGCAATGTCCAAAATGAGCGTACCCGTAAAGAATTACCTAAAATCTGATAGATCTACCTGTAAAATGTACCGTAAACTTTTAATGCTTTGCCTCTGTTTGTTTTTCATGCAGCAGGTTTTTGCCCAGGATAATGCCGCCAAAGCCATAGAGCTGGCAGAACTACAGCTAAAGGGTTATAACAGCCGCAATATCGACCTGTTTTTACAAGCCTACAGTGATACTGTGAAAGTCTATAATTTTCCCAACCAGCTGCAGTACCAGGGCATTGATACCATGCGTAAAAACTATGGCCGCATGTTTAATGAAACTAAAGACCTGCATTGCCACCTGGTAAACCGCACCGCTTCGGGTAATGTGGTAATAGATCATGAGCGGGTTACCCGCAGCAAAGATAAACCGCCCGTAGAAGTGTTTGCCATATATAAGATTAAGGGTGGTAAGATTATCGAGGTATACTTTATAAGACCAGAGCAGAATCAGTAATTAAAATTTTTGTACAGTTACAGTATGCAAGCATTAGTAGAAAAGTGGTTTGTTGTTTTTGGAGCGCTTACCTTTCGCTATGTTTTTATTGCCGGTATCGCTTTTCTGATTTTCTATGTAATACTTAAACACAAATGGATTGCCCGGCGCATACAGGCGCGTTTTCCTACCCGAAAAGACTATGTGCGCGAAGTAGGATACTCTATGCTTACCTCGGCCATATTTGCTTGTGTTGCGTTAGTGCTGGTAAGCCCGTGGGTAAAGCCGTACACAAAGCTGTATTCTAATATTAGTGAATGGGGCTGGGGCTATTTTGCCTTAAGTATTATACTAGCCCTGGTTATTCACGATACCTATTTCTACTGGACGCATCGGCTTATGCACCACCCGAAGCTATTTAAGCTGTTTCACCTGGTGCACCATAAATCTACTAACCCTTCGCCCTGGGCTTCTTTCTCCTTTCATCCGCTGGAGGCCATTGTAGAGGCTGGGGTTATTTTTGTAATCGCTTTTCTTATTCCTATCCATGGCCTGGCGATATTGCTGTTTATGGTTTTTATGACGGTGTATAATGTATATGGCCACCTGGGTTATGAGCTTTACCCGGCCTGGGTGGCTAAAAGCCCCCTGGCCAAATGGCTCAACACCTCGGTAAACCACAACATGCACCATAAGTATTTTAAGCAGAACTATGGCTTGTATTTCCGCTTTTGGGATGTGTGGATGAATACCACCCACGAGAAGTATGAAGAGACCTTTGCTGAAATTACCAATCGGGCCAAGAAGGAAAGGCAGCTTGCTGTTTCCGGATCGATAGAAGATAGTAAGCCACAAGAAATCTGAGTTTTTATGTAGCTCTCTTTACTGCGGCATAGCCTGTAGATGTGATGGTTTCTACCCAATATAAAGCCTATGGTTCTCATATTCTTTGTTTGATAGTATTTGCATATAATTATTATACAATAAAAGCAGCAGTCCTAATCAGATTGCTGCTTTTTTATTTAAAGGCACAAACTTTTTTATTTTTATTTAGACCAATTATAAATAAGCTATATATTTGCCTCACAAAACAGGTGATAGTATATGCAAAAAGGTTTATTTCTGATATGTTTTACGCTTTGTCTTCTTGTAGGCACAGTGTGTTTTTCTCAAAGCGCAACCGTATCTGGAATACTTACTTTTGAAGATGGTACTCCTGTAGCCTATGCCACACTGGTAATCCAATCTATAAAGAAACATTCCCTCTCAGACCTTGATGGCCGCTATGAACTAACAAATATTCCGTATGGCACCTACCAGGCAGAGATAAGCAGTATAGAAATACAGAAAAGTGTTTTTAACCTCACGATCAATAGTGCTTCCGTAAAGCAGTCGTTTGTATTAAAAAGAGCGCAGGCCACTATGCTTAATGAGGCTGTTGTGGAAGGACAAACGATTAAGCAGGAGCTAGAAACCCAGGGATTTTCGGCTACGGTTATTGAAACCAAACAAGCTGCTCTGCAATCGTTACAAACAAATGATCTGCTGGATAGATCTGTAGGAATAAGGGTAAGGCAGAACGGAGGGCTGGGTTCTGCTGTAAATTATAACCTGAATGGAATGTCGGGCAACTCGGTTCGGATTTTTATTGATGGTATTCCAATGGAAACCTATGGATCTTCTTTTAGTCTTAACAGTATTCCGCCAGCATTAATAGAACGGATTGAAGTGTATAAGGGGGTTATACCAGCCCACCTGGCAACTGATGCATTGGGAGGAGCTATTAATGTTGTTCTTAAAAAAGGAATGGCAAATAACCTTACTGCGTCTGTTTCTTATGGTTCATTTAACACTTTACAGACAAACATGAATGGTATGTACCGCGATAAAAATACAGGTATCACAGCCAGGGTGTCTGGCTTCTACAACTATTCTGATAATGATTACGAGGTGTGGGGGAACCATGTAAAAAATATACAGCCTAACGGGCGTTACGAATTTGTAAGGGCCAGGCGCTTTAATGATGCTTACAAATCGGTAGGTGGCCAAATGGAGCTTGGATTTACAGATGTAAAATGGGCCGACCAGTTTTTTATAGGCTACAATGGTTCTGATGATTATAATGAGATACAGCACGGTACTTATATGACGATACCCTATATGGGCCGTTTCACAGAGTCCCGGTCGCATGTGTTAAATATGAACTACCGTAAAACAGATTTTTTAACCAAGGGCCTGGAAGTAACCTTTAATGGTATGTATAGCAACGGGAGCCAGGTTGTGAATGATACAGTACGTTGGAATTACAATTGGTATGGCGAAAAAAGCCTTAACCTGGATGGAGAGCCTATATTAAAAAATGCTGGCGCACAGCAGGGCGCGCCTACTCTATTGAATATTAAAAGAAACATTAACACCTTTCGTGCAGGGTTAAATTACGACTTTTCAAGAAACCACAGGTTTGTATTTAGCCATATGCTCTACAACATAGACCGCAGAGAGCAGGATGATATGAAATCTGCAGTAGAAAGAGAGTTTATTGGCACTCGTTTTTTGCAGCGAAATGTTTCTTCGCTTGCCTATGAATTAAATGCATTTAATGGCCGCTTTAAAAGCAGCTTATTCGGTAAATATTACCAACAGGTTATAAATAAAACTGACCCTGTACTGGTAATACAAAACGGAGAGAGGGTGCGTTCTGAAGATCGTATGCAAAGTAATGTATCGCATACTGGTTATGGATTAGCATTGTCTTATACAGTTGTGCCCACAACTATATTGCTGGGTTCAGCAGAAAGAGCTATACGGATGCCATCTGAAAGAGAAGTATTTGGCGATCCGGGAGGGAACATTATACCAAACCTGCACCTGAAGCCCGAGAACAGTTATAATTTAAACCTGGGTTTTAAAGCAGGGCCGTTCAGGATGGCCAACCACAGTTTTTCCTTTTCAGGAACCGGTTTTGTACGTGATACAAAAGATAAAATAAGGCAAAGGGTAGTAATTACTAATAATGATGCTGTACAAACCGAGCCATTTGAAAACCTAGGTAAGGTAAAGGCTAAAGGTTTTGAAGGTGAGTTAAACTACACCTTTAAAAAAGATCTTGGTTTTTTATTGAATATGTCCAGGTTCAACTCTGTATTTAATGATCGTTTTGATGCCCAGGGAAACCAATACAGGTGGTATAACAAACAACTGCCAGGTGAGCCATTTTACACAATCAATAGCACTATACGCTATACGTTGCGTGATGTGGCGGCCAAAAATTCACTTCTAAACCTGTATTACAGCTTTGGCTTTGTGGAGCGGTTTTACATTAACTGGCTTATGACCGAGCAAGACAGAACACCACGCCAATATTTACAGGATGTAGGCGCTAGCTATACTTTTCCCAATAAGAAGTTTGTGATCAGTGCTGATGCCAGGAATGTTTTCAACAGGCAGGCCTTTGATAACTTCGCAGTACAAAAACCAGGAAGAGCCTTTTATCTGAAATTAAATTACACTATCAATAATTTTTAATTCATACATAAACATATTAATGAAAAAGCAATTTTTACATTCTTTAATGTTTGGAGCTATGCTTACAGCGGTGACATTGGCCGGCTGTACTCCTGGTGAACCTGTAAATCCTAACCCGGAGGGTAACGCAGATCGCTGGATCACTGTAGCAGGTGCTTTATTTGGAACTACGCCAGGAGACGGAAATGGTGGTACAAAGGTATATGCCGTTAGTATAGAAGATGCTAAAAACCCGAACGTAAATATCAATGTTTATAGCAATGGGTTCTCGGTAAGATCAAACAGAACTGCTCGTTTGCAATCGTCACAGGATGGTAAAACGCTATTTAACATTGCTTATACAGGTGATAACGGTGGTGAGTTTTCCAGGTATGCCGTAAAGGGTGGTGCCAACTTTGCGCAGGAAGATGTAACAGTTAATATTTCGCAATATGCCGGCACGTCTCCACGTTGGAATAAGCTATTTAACGGTGATAAAACCGGAATTGCTGTAAACGTAGGTAATATACAAGCCAATAATGCTCCCGGCGGATCTACGCCGGGTGGAGCATTTCAGCATTACAGAGGTATAGCTACAGTATTAGCACTGGATTTGCAGGGAGTAGCCATCGAAAGGTATAAGCAGTACCAGTTACCACTTTCGCCAGAAGAAGAACTGCAGGGCCATACCATTTTCCGCCTGGATGCTCCTGTATTGAACGCAGCCGGTAACAAACTGATTATTGGTACCTGGATGCAAAAAAGAGACCCTGCCACCGGACAGACAGAAGCAAATTTTGAACGATTAGGAACCAAGTCGGTAGTAGTAGATTTCCCATCGTTAGAAAACCCTACAGTTATAACATCTGCCGTAGGCCGTGGCGATTGCAGCGGATTCCGCAGCTTTAATAGCTTTGTTGGTGCAGATAATAATATTTACCAGGCTACTCAAAGAGACCCTAACGGTTCTCATATCCTTAAAATTAACCAGAATAACCAGTATGATAACTCGTATGTGTTTAGCCTGGACGCTGCTTTAGGTGTAAAGGGTGTTTATGTTGATGCCTGGCGTTATGCCGGAAACAACATAGCCTATATTTTATATTCGCATTCCGGCTCAACCCAGGGCTATGTAGCCCGTGTGGATCTTAGTGCAAGAACGGCCACTAAAGTTGACCTGCCTTATGATGCGGATCTTAACTTTAGTCAGTACCAGGGCTTTGTAGTAGATGGCGATGAAGTATATATTGCCGTAACCCCGGTAGGTAAAAACGGTAACATTTATATCCTTAACAGTAAAACAGGTGCTGTAACAAAAGGAGCTACATTGGTTAATGAAGCAGGAAACCATTACATTGGTATCTTCTAAAAGCAATGCTAAACTGCAACCTTAATAAGTTGCCTTATAGCACGATAGTCTTAAAAACTCCCCATGAAGTAAACCACTGTATGGGGAGTTTTTAATTTTTGTTATGCCTACAGTTTGCTAGTACAAGTAGTGTTAAACAGAACCCGTTACTATCAGTTTACGATCCTGATCATGCCTCCACTGCCTCTGCGCCCTCCAGCGCCCATTGGGTTGAGGTGCTTGTTAATCGAGTACACAAAGGTTAGCATTACATAGCGGCCCAGGTTGTTGATGGTTTCGCGCTCTACAAAGTTTACATCGGCCCGCTGGTTTACCCCTACATTTCTATCTAACAGGTTTACAGCACTTAGTTTCAGCTCTCCGCTATTATTTTTTAGCACATAACCCGATAAGGTAATGTTCCATAAAGGAATTGTTTCTCTGAAATTACTGGCTGTGTTGGCATACACCAGGTAGTCAAAAGATGAGTTAAAGTTAAACCGTTTCAAAAAATGCAGGTTTACCTCTGCTGCATAGGTCTGGTTAAAGAACAACTGGTCTTGTTGCAGGCTGTTGGTAAAAAAGGCATAACGGGTTTGCTGCAGGCCTTGATCGGTACGCAGGGTTACTTCTGCAATTTCTTTATACCGGAATTCGTAGCGCAGGTTACCATTTACTGACTCGGAGAAAATTGTATTCTCTGCCTCGTTAAGGAGTGCCAGGTTGCGGCTGTGGCGCCCGTTGGTACCTATGTTAAAGCGGCTGTTTAGTTTACGGATCGGAAAGCCAAATGAAAGGTTACCGTTCATGTTCAGGCTTTCTCTAACGTTTACAGGTTGGGTAATGCGCACCAGTTGCTCGGTAATGGTTTGAGAGTTAATTATAGCATTGGTTGTATAGTTTACATTGGCCATGCCAAACAGGCTAATAAAACGGGTGGGCTCAAAGGAGTTGTAATTTGCCCGCCACTGGTGCGAGTAGGCAGGCCTTAGTTCCGGATTACCCATATAAATATTTAGCGGGTCGGTATTATCTACAACGGGTTGCAGTTGTTGTATGCCTGGTTCCTGTACAGAGGTTTCGTAATTTAAAGTAAGATGTTTTGTTCTGCTAAAGTCTATATTGGTGCGTACCACAGGCAGGAAGTTGCGGAAACTGCGGTCAATAGGCGTATCCAGGTTGGCCAGGTTGCCTCTTAAGCGGGTTTGCTGCAGGCTGCTACCTACCATAAAGTTGTAGCTCTTGCGGTTTAAGCGAAAGTTTACACCCGGCCTATGGTACTGGTAATTGCTGTTAAACCGGTTGCTTAACCCTCTGTTCAGTATACGGTCTTCGTTAGCCAGGTCATATACCTCACGGTTTACCTGGTTCATATTCTGGATTAGGTTGTAGTTAGTTTCCAGGTACATACGGTTGCCCAGGGGCTCTGTGTAGGATAGGGTAGTACCCATGCTCTGAAAGCCATTATGCTGCAGGTTGGATTGGCGTATGCGCTGGTCCTCGCCACGGGCAAAGCGGTTGTTTGCCTCCAGGCTGCCCTCTGCATTGTTCTGGCTTGCTATAAAGCTGCCATTGGCCGAAAAGGTTCTGCCTTTTTTAGCAAAGCGATGCCTGTATAAAAGGCTGGAATTTAGATGTAAGCCGGTACCTAAGTTATAAGAGTTTCGTTCGCCTTCATTTTGTACTTCACCAGCAGTGTTAAGGGTGCGGCTATTACTTTTGATATTTTGCTCGGTATTGGTATAGCTTAAGGCTGTGGTAAGCTTTAGCGAGTTAGCAGAATCTATTTTATGATCCAGGATAAGGTTAGCCCTGTGGTTACTGTTTCCATTTAGCTGGTTACTGTTTTGGGTAGATGCTATAGTACCTCCCGGAAAGAAGTTTTCGCGCTCCTGGTTACGAATGGTAGTATGGGTTAGGTGGTTAAAGAAATAACTACCGTTGGCTTCGGTCTTTTTACTAAGCTCATTATTAAAATTTAAACCTGCTGCATAGGTAGTCATTAAACCATTTTGGCGCCTGCCAAAATTTAAGGGCACTCCCATAGCATTATTATCACTTATGGTAATAGCACCTCCACGTGCCATTTGCTGGGTACCTCCTGAAAAATTCATGTAATCTTGCATGGAAAAGCCTTGTTCGTTTATGTTGTTGGCCATGCCCAGAAACGAAAGTTGCTTGCCTTTGCCAAAACGGTTTATGTTAGCTCTGCCCTGGAAACGATTATCCGTGCCCGCGCCTGCCTGCAAAGTACCAAAGGCACCATTACGTTTTTCAGGCTTTAGCTCCAGGTTAATGGTTTTTTCGCGCTGCCCATCATCTATGCCGGAAAACTCTGCCTGGTCAGATTTTTTATCGAATACCTGTATTTTATCAATAGCATCGGCAGGCAGGTTTTTAGTAGCCAACTTAGGGTCATTGGCAAAAAAGGTTTTACCATCCACAGTTACCCGGCGTACCTGCTCACCTTGCGTAGTGATATTACCTTCATTGTCTACCTCTACACCAGGTAGTTTTTTTAGCAATTCTTCTACAGTAGCATTAGGCCGGGTTTTAAAGGAACCTGCATTATACTCTATGGTATCTTTTTTAATAATAACCGGATCTTTTTCGCCTTTTACTATTACTTCGTTAAGTTCTTTAATGAGAGGCCTTAATTTAATAATGCCCATTTCTACAACATTACTTTCATTAGGGGCAGGTAGCGTTGTTACAAAAGCTTTAAAGCCAGTATAAGTCACTTTCAATAAATAGTCGCCAGGGCTTATGTTTTTTAGCTCAAAATTGCCCTGTGTGTTACTGGCATTAAAATTTACCAGAGTAGAGTCTTTTGCATGTAATAATAACACTGTAGCCGATGGCAGGGAGCTGCCTGTAGTATCAGTCACCTGGCCCCGTATCAATATTTTTTGGGCAAAGCTAGCCTGGCTGATCACCAGGAAGATCAGGAATAAAAGTTTTTTCATAAGGTATAGTCGTTGAGTGCAGCTTGCCAGGGGTTAATTGCGGATCATGACACGGCCATTGCCACCCATTTTTTGAATTTGTTCTTCCATAAGAGCCTGGTATTCTTTCTGTGTTACCCGCTGCCCGCTGTTGGGAGCTTTAAGGTCGTTTTTCTTTAACGTTTTCAGGTCTACAGAAAGCGCTTTCAAAATCCGCTCCCCGTTGTTGATATCGACTTCCAGTATGGCGCCCGGTAACGAGTAGTAATTATCGGGGCCCAGGAAGGGGCGTATGCGGTCGGTGTACCAGGCTATTACTGTTTGGTTGCTTGCTTCATTTATATATATGGCCTGTTTGCATTCATAGCCCAGAATAGTTTTAGTTTCATTGCCAAACTTCCAGGGCATAATGCTTACAGAGTCTTCAATAAGGTACTTTTTACCCATAAACTCGGTTTGGGTAAGTTTCTGGGCATTGGCATAGTGCAGGTAGGTTTCGGCCTGGGGCATTCTGAAGCGCATACGCATACCTCCTCCGCCAGCATTTACATCCATGTCTTCATCTTCTTCCAAAGGCTTAAACAAAGATTCCTGGCTGTTGAAAAAGAGTTGCTGTTTAAGAATATTCCATTCGGGTATGGAT
>FPIC01025376.1_pt1 | contig 33890 bp, 18 predicted proteins | sample 1504481 | NCBI WGS metagenome assembly FPIC01 (sample SAMEA4475357, study PRJEB15587) | soil metagenome | biome: Soil; feature: Field | place: India | collected 2015-03-11 | depth 0 m
TTTAAAACTTGTACCCCTTTCTTTTTATAAAAAATAAAATCTTTTTTCATTTTCAAGATTAACTACTTTGCCCGTTTCCACTGTAATTTATGTAATGGTATTCCTAGTTTTTAAAGGTAAACGCTTTTTTATCATTTCTTTACAGGCTTAGTGTAAAGCTATTTCAGGATTAGGTCATTTGTTTTATAAAACATTAAAACTATGTTAAATAGAAGGGTCTTAAGCTTAAAACGCTGTTTTTTTTAAGGCTCTTAGAATTAAATATCCGTCCATATATACAGGATGAAAATTTTTACGCGATTCTCAGGGCTTAAAGTTTTCATGCTTTATACTAATTACTAATAAGTTTTATATAAAAAAAAGCCCTGCCACAAATTTGTAGCAGGGCTTTTTTTATATACTTTTTAAAAATTATCTCTTGTCGATTGAAACGTAGTCTCTTTCGGTTGCGCCGGTATATACCTGGCGAGGTCTACCGATTGGCTCACCATTTTCAACCATTTCTTTCCACTGGGCAATCCAGCCGGGTAGGCGGCCCATGGCAAACATTACTGTAAACATTTTGGTTGGGATACCCAATGCTCTGTAAATGATACCAGAGTAGAAGTCAACGTTAGGGTACAGCTTTCTTTCAACAAAATAAGGATCGCTAAGGGCAGCTTGCTCAAGTTCTTTGGCAATATCAAGTACTGGATCTTTGATCCCCAGTTTTTCCAATACCTGGTCTGCAGCTTTCTTAATGATTTTGGCACGTGGATCAAAGTTTTTGTACACACGGTGTCCAAAGCCCATTAAACGGAAAGGATCGTTTTTGTCTTTTGCTTTATCTAGCCACTTTTTGGTATCGCCACCATCGGCCTTTATAGCCTCAAGCATTTCAATAACCTCTTGGTTTGCACCACCATGCAGAGGCCCCCAAAGAGCATTGATGCCTGCAGAAATAGCAGAGTATAAGCTTGCTTTAGAAGAACCTACTACTCTTACTGTAGCGGTTGAACAGTTTTGCTCATGGTCTGCGTGCAGAATAAGAAGTTTCTCAAGAGCATCCACAATAACAGGATCAACGGTATATTCTTCTACAGGCAAAGAGAACATCATGTGCATAAAGTTTGCACTGTAATCCAGGCTGTTTTTAGGATAGTTTACCGGGTGGCCCTGAGAGTTTTTGTATGACCAGGCTGCAATTGTTGGCATTTTAGCCATTAGCCTGATAATGGTAAGGTCTACTGCTTCTTTACTTCTGTTAGGGTTCATAGCCTCCGGATAGAAAGCCGTTAATGAACAAACCAAAGAAGAAAGTACGCCCATAGGGTGAGCATTTACAGGGAAGCCATCAAATATCTTACGCATATCTTCATTTACAAGCGTATGAGTTTTGATTTCATGCTTAAAGCTATCCAATTCTTTCTGAGTTGGTAGCTCGCCATATATAAGCAGGTAGGCTACTTCAAGGAAAGAAGATTTTTCAGCAAGTTGCTCAATCGGATACCCGCGGTACCTTAAAATTCCCTCTTCGCCATCAAGAAAGGTTATAGCACTCTGGGTTGAACCAGTGTTTTTGAACCCATAATCAAGCGTGATATAACCAGATTTATTTCTTAAGTCAGCAATGTCTATGGCTTTTTCGTTCTCGGTCCCCTCTACAACGGGAAGCTCATAGGTATTACCTTCTAAAATGATTTTAGCTGTTTCAGACATTACAATAGTTATTTATATGTTAGTATAATTGAATTTCCGATGAACGAAATTAAAGAAAAAATGCTAATTCCCTGCATAAAACAAGTAAAAAAACGCCTTTAATTAACAAGTTCAATTTTATATAAAATTAAGGCATTGTCAGGCAATAACTTATAGGGGCCTTATTTAAATTTTACTATCCAAGTAATACTTTAAATCAGGAGTTAAATTTATACTCTATGCGATCATGCTAAAGTAATAATACAAACCTAGCCAGGCTTTATTATTTTAATGTAAAAATTTCCGTTTGTTTAAACAGCTACCTTTTACTTAGCCATCTACCTGTTGCCTCTGCTGTTAAACCACAAAATATTGCAATTGTTTAGAAACGCGGACACGGCAACGCACGACCTCTTCTAAAAGGATTATGTCCTGATTTAGGATCCATAAATTCATACGTTAAAGATATTTCATGGGCACCACCCGAGTTAGGTGTAAGCCTTGATATGGTTATATCATAGCTATAACCAATGGAAAAGCCACTTAACCGTCCGCCTATCAATAATATAACTGCATCATTATTGGGGTATTCTGGTGCAAAACGTTTAATAGGCAATCCTCTGTACCATGTTCCAAATACTAATGGCTCATAGGTAAAATACAACCCTGCATCTAACTGGTCAAACGGGCCTTGCTTTTTAAATAACAGGGCAGGAGACAGGCTTATACCTCTGTCAAAATAACCCTGCTGCAGGCCTCTTTTGGTTTTATCGTTAAGTGGTATTACCATACCTGCTGTAAGCGTGTGCTTAATGGGTAGGCGAGTGCCATCTACAGTGCTGTTATAAAAAGATTGGTTAGGCCTGTTCATGTGGTGGGTAGAATACCCGATGTAATACCTACGGCTAAATAATAAACCACCTGCAGAAAGATCTACATATCCAATGGTAGCATCACCTAAAGGCTCTCCGGATGGCCCCCCTACAAATCCACCATTGTTAAACTGGTTACCGAAGGTCATGTTAAAGTAGCCGGAGCTACGCTGTACATAAGATGCCTGTAAGCCTGCCCGAAAGGCTAATTCCCTGGTAAGCTCTAACTGGTATGCATACTGCGCACCAATATCCGTATTACGTAAGCCTCCAAAACTTTGAATATCGTTAGTTACCACAAGGCCAACACCGCTTTTTATTCTTCTGAAATAATGGTCAACAGAAACTGAGTAGGTAGTAAACTGGGCATCTAAGCCTGGCCATTGGTTACGGTAGTTGGCTATGGCCCTCAGGCCCAGGGCAGAGCCTGCAAATGCAGGGCTTACATGGAGTGGCGCAGCATAAAATTGTGAGTATTGTGGATCTTGTGCAAACGATTTTGCAATAAGCCCACAAATAAATAATGCAGTAAAAATATATTTTTTCATAAATTATGCCCTGGTAGGTTTCTCAATCCCGAATACATAGGTATGTTACTTATCTCAAATTTGCAAAACCTGCTTATAAAATTCGTTAATTTGTACGGAATGTATGGAGTATAAACCGTGAAATTTCACCAAAATTGTAAAATTTTCTTATTTCTCTGTAGTATTAATTTAGTTACACTCGTATGAATGTACAATTTGGTTATTACTACTGCTCCATATAATTTTGAATATCTCACATAATAACGTAAGATATTCTTTGTTTAAATATAGATGATGCTAAATATTTTTAAATAATATTGAGCATCACTTCGTTTCGCCTCTAATTCTATTATTCTGTGAAAAATATCTTTACGATACTAGTTTACTTTGTTATTGCAATAGCAGGTTTTAGCCTGGCTTATTCCGGGGCGGGTCCTTTAGATTTTTCTATAGTACAGCCTGGATCCACACAATTGTTTGGATTGCAACAGGATGCTGACTTTACATGGCAGGGCGACTGCCAGTTTAACAGAACGCGTTTTACATTTACTGGCCCCCAGGTGGACACTATTTTCTGGGATTTTGGCGATACAGCCCCAGGTGTAACCGGAGATACATCGCGCCTGAGGAACCCATCTTATACCTATACTGAAGAGGGTACTTTTGAGGTGAGGGTTAGGTATGTGATCAACAATGTGCCAGATACCATTACAAAAAGCATTACAATACGGCCTGCTCCGGTTGTAGATTTTGGAAAAGAAGATACCATACTTTGTAAAGGCGAAACAATTGAGCTGGTGTGGGGAGAACCCAGAGAGGGACTCACATATTTATGGTATCCTGGTGGCGAAACCACGCCTACCATTATGGTGGACAGTGCAAACTGTTATTCAGTAACAGTTACAGATCCTGTTACCGGTTGCTCTAATTCTGATCGTATTTTTGTAAGCATATGTGGTGAGGACAGAAGTGAATCGGCAAAATGGTTTTTTGGTAATGGTGCCGGGCTTGATTTTGAAGAAGGAGACCCTACACCATTGGAAGGTTCTGTAATGAATGCACCTGGGGCAACCGGAATAGGGGTAGACCGTACCGGGCAGCTTCAGTTTTATACCGATGGCAGAACGGTGTATACCAGTGAGCATGGTATTATGCAGAACGGGCAAAACCTAAACGGTAACCCTTCCATAGCGCAGGGGGCTATAGTAGTACCACAGCCTGCCGATTGTAAGAACTGCCCATCATTCTACTATATTTTCCATATCGGAGAAGACAATATAATGTACTACTCCAAAGTAGATATGCGCCTGGATGGTGGCAATGGAGCAGTAATTGATACCCTTAAAAATATTCCGCTTTTTGATAATTCAGAAGGAAGAGTTACTGCTGTAGAGAACCCCAGCGACTCTACTTTCTGGCTGGTAGGCAGGCAGGCAGGGGCTTTTGTGTCTTTCCATATTACAAAAGATGGCCTGCAGGTAGAGCCCCTAACAACCAACCTGGGAAGTGCAGGTACCGGCTATATGAAGGCAAATGCCGAGGGTGACAGGCTTGCTGTTACCACAGCCACAGGTGTAGAGATTTTTGCATATAATGATTCCTTGGGTACCATTACGGGCCCTCCTGTAGTGATAGATTTAAGTGATGAAGATGGTTTAACAGCCTATGGGATAGAGTTTTCTGCAGATGGAAGCAAGCTGTATATATCGCTGGCAGGCCCTCCTTCGCGTATTTTGCAATATGATTTATCGAATTACATTCAGGATACTATTGCTACTACCAGGTATGTGGTAAGCGATACGTCAGCACATTATGGGGCGCTGCAACGTGGCACAAACGGTAAAATTTATGTAGCTATAAATGGTAGCCCGAACTTAGGAGTTATTAATGATCCGGACCAGGTTGGTGCTGCCGTTGGCTACCAGGTTAACCTGGATCTTCAAGGTGCAACCAGTACACTCGGACTGCCCAATTTTGTAAATTCCTTTACAGAGCAAAGCGGCGGCCCTGGCATAAGCATGACGGGTGTTTGTACTGGTGAGCCAACTGTTTTCAGGGCATCACCAACATGCCCTCCACGTACCGAAACCTTTAATTGGCAATTATTTGGCCTGGATGGCGCTGTACTTGCCAGTGGGCAGGGTGATAGTATTGTTTATACGTATACCCAACCTGGGCAATACAGGGTATTGCTTGACATCAGGCATGAATGTACACCGGAGAATGATACTATTATTGAACAGCAGTTTACTATATATAGAAATCCGGAACCCGTTACCATTACCAATACAGCTGAGCCATGTGCTGAAGTTGGTCAGTTGGATGCAGGTGCTAACATTCCTGAGGCATTTTATTTATGGAGCAACGGAATGACAGGCCGTACCATAACGGTTAGTGAATCCGGCAGTTACGAAGTAATTGTAATTAACATGGAAAGCCAGGGAGAGTGTTTCCAGACCGATCAGTTCGAACTCAACTTAACACCTCTTACTGTAAATTTACCCCCGGATACTGTTGTGTGCCAGGGCCAGTCTATTACGCTCGATGCAGGCACACAGCCTGCAGGTGCAACGTTTCAGTGGAACCCTGGTAATGCAACCAGCCAGTCTATAACCGTACAGCCAGGAGAAACTACCCAGTATACAGTAACCGTTACTGACCCGGCTACAGGCTGTGTAGCCACCGATGCAATTACTGTAAATGTTGTTCAGGCACCTTCTGTAAACTATATAGTAGAAAACGTATCGGCATGTAATGCTCAGGATGGAAATATTTTGTTGCAGGGTACACCAGGTCCAGGTTTAACCTTCCTTTGGTCGGGACCGAGTGTAACAGATGCCAACAGAGCAGATCCGGAGCTTAACGGTGTGCTGCCAGGTGCATATTCTGTAATTATCTTTAACCAGGCGGGTTGTAGCGATACCCTTTCATTTTCTGTTAATGTGGATGACTATAACCCAGGCTTTACCGCTGAATCTGTTACTGCTGATTGCAATGGAAGAGGAAGGGTAGTAGTGTCTCCGGATGCTGCCGCGGGCACAACCTTTACATGGATACGGAGTGGAGGAGGAATTAGAAAAAGCAGTCCTGAGAATTTCTTAGTGGATACAGTAGGGGTTTATAGCGTGGAAATAAGGGAGCCCGGTTTTGAAAATTGCCCCTTTACTATTTCTAATATTGAAATAAGGCCTAATCCCAACCAGCCTACTGCTAATGTAAATGGAAGGTTAACCAACTGTGGCGAGTATACCCTAGAAGTAACCAATTTAAATACACAGCAATTTTCATATGAATGGGGACCTGCCGGTGTGATTGAAAATGTGCCAGGCAGGCCAGGAGTAGGTGTGGTAAGAACGCCCAATACCAGGGTTAATTTAACAGTCAGGAGTATTCAGGACCCTGCCTGCCAGGTGATAATACCTGCGGATGTTCCGGATTTTCCTGCCCCTCCACAGGTAAGTGTAAGCAGCGCCAGAAACCAAGCTTGTGAAGGAGATTTTATAGAATTACAAGCTGTAGTTGGCCCTGGCCGATATACTTACGAATGGCAAAGCCTGAATAATGCAGCCACTATACCAGGTCCTACCAATCAAAGAACAGTACGTGTAAATGCCAGTGGCCAATATCGCGTAATAGTTCGCGACCAAAACACGGGTTGTTCAACTACAGCAACCAGCGAACAGGTAACCTTTATCGCGCCACCGGTAGCAAATGCAGGTCAGGATCAGACAATTTGTTTAGGGCAGACTGCAAGGCTGGAAGCGACTTTGGTTGAAAATGCAACCTACCGTTGGTCAAATGGACAAACCAGCCGAGTTATAACGGTTAATCCTCAGCAAACCACTACCTATACCGTAACAGTAACCAGGGCTGGATTATGTAGCTCCACAGATGAAGTTATAGTAAATGTGGCGCCTATTCCGGCAGCTAACCTTGGTCCTGACGTAGAGGTATGCGCCAATACGCCACCAACGCTTGATGCTCGGAATGCTGCAAATCCTGCAGATGTGAGCTATGCCTGGTCTTTTAATGGCAGCCCTATTGCAGGTGTTACCACCCCAACATTACTTGCAAACCAATCGGGCAGATATGAGGTTACAATAACCAGAGGAAACTGCCCTGCCTCTGATGAAGTTGTAGTAACCCTGATACCAAGCCCAACTCCTGTTATTGGAGAAGACACTCTGAATATATGCGTTGGAGATGATGAAGTAGCCAGGCTTGATGCAGGTACTAACCCTAACTATACATACTTCTGGCCACAACTTGGTGCCAACACGCCCCAGGTAGACGTAACCACAGAAGGAATTTATACAGTGCAGGTAACCAATGCACAAGGTTGTACAGAAAGCTTTGAGTTTTTAGTACAGAACCTTTGCGAACCAAGAGTATTTGTGCCGCAGGCCTTCTCGCCTAATGGGGATGGAAGCAATGATGTATTACAGATCTTTGGAAATTATACAGGTAATTTTGAAATGCTGATTTATAACCGATGGGGTGAGATTGTATTTGCCACCAACAGCTTTAATGATAGTTGGGATGGTACTTATAAAGGCACTCCGGTACCCATAGGTACTTATGCATGGACCATCAATTATACCAGTGAGTTTTATCCGGAAAGGCCTGCCACTCAGGTTAGAGGTGCAGTTATGCTGGTTCGATAAATTGGTTTTGTGATAGATTTTAAGCCGTGTACCTTCCAGGTATGCGGCTTTTGTTTTTTATAAGTGCTTATAATATAAGTATATGTGCTTATTTTTATATGCGAGTTTTGATTATTTTCGTAACTAACTATTAGTAAAGTGCTATTTGTATGTATAGCACAGTTCAAAAACCAGCTATTACGAGGATATTATGAAGCATACCTACTTATTGCATACCAGGGTATACCTGTTATGTTTATTTGTTTTTTTTATTGTAAGCCATACCAGTAAAGGTCAGATCAACATAGCTCCAGGGCAAAATATTATACAAAACTTTTCGATACCACCCCTGGATACTGCCTTACTACCAGCCGGGTGGCGCGTTGATAGAATTAATACGGTACGAGTATTGGGGAGCTGGCAAAACGCTGTTAGAAATACCGAGCGTATAGGTGGTAACAGCATGCCATCCAATGCGGGTCATGGTATCTATAACTTTGGTGCAGGTGCTGCTGCATCAGCACCAGACAGAGCCATTGGCTTTCTGTCGTCTACTTCAGGTACCCGAAGTGGTAATTTATATGTGCAGCTAAATAATACAGGTACAAGGCCTATAACAAGTTTAAGTCTTAGTTACCTGGTTGAAAAATACCGCAGAGGTACAAATGCCGCAGGCTTCAGGATCCAGCTTTTTTATTCCCGAGATGGTTTTAACTGGACAACAGCTGGTCCGGACTTTATGACCTATTTTGCACCTGATGATGTACGTACCGGTTATGCGCAGGCACCTGGCGAAACCAGAAATATAAATAATAAATTTTTGGTATTAGGTGCCTCAGAAGCTATAGGCCCCGGCCAAACCCTTTACCTTGCCTGGAATTATTCTGTAAATGCCGGTACTACAGTTTCCAATGCACAGGCCATAGGCATAGATGATATATCTATTACTGCGATCGGTGAGGCACCCAATACCATTGAAGCACCCATAGTAAACAATACACCATTTACCCTTACCGATTGCGAGGATACTGAAAGCGTAAGTATAAGCATCGGCACTACAGGTACTTTCGATGCGAACAATGTTTTTACAGTACAGCTGTCTGATGCAACCGGAAGTTTTTCCAACCCTTTGAATATAGGTTCGGGACAGATTGGCTCCGTTCAAAATCAGGTTAATATAACCATCCCATCCCGTATGCCACCTGGCATAGGTTACCGCATGAGGGTGTTTAGCTCTAGTCCCTATGCATTGAGCGATCCTTCTGAGCCCTTCACCATACATGCACCCGCTACATGCAACAGCCTGGCCAGCGATTTTTTCAGATCCAGAAGTACAGGCAACTGGCATACTACAACTACCTGGGAATCTTCTGCAGATAATGTAAACTGGATTCCGGCTACCCTAATCCCTACTGTAGCAGCCAATACGGTAACGATACGGACAGAGCATGTTGTAACCATAGCAGCAGACCTTGAAATTGATCAGTTAGTAATACAGCAAGGAGCGCAACTTATCAGAAGTGCAGGCGCGTTTACCCTGGCAGATGGTCCTGGTAATGATATGGTTGTTAATGGGCTGTTTGCTTTCCAGGGAGGAGAAGAAACGTCTTATGCCGCGAGTAGCAGTGTGTTGGTAGGACCTGAAGCAACTGTTGAAGTACGAAGCAACACTGTGCCAGCCAGTACTCTTGCTCCCTCTCATTATGCTACAAGTACAAACTTTTTATACCAGACAGGTGCTGTCTTTAGCTGGAATGTGCCTGGTGGAAGCACTTTAACTGTCAGTAATTTAACTTTCTTTCCCAACACGCTGGGTAATTCGCAGGCAAATACTCCAGTATTTTCTGTCAGATCGTCTTTAACCATCGGAGGCGCTTCTCCGCTTGTAGTTAATGGTTTAACCAGAGTAGAGGCTGGCGCCACGTTAACGTTGCAGGAAGCGCCAAATAAAACGTTCAGAAATGGTATTATTGGTGCGGGGACATTAACACAGGTAGCCAGCAGCGGTCCTGTTATTATTAATGGTACTACTGCTCAATTGGGAGGTGCCGGAGCAATAGCATTAAGTACCAGCGGTATGAGAATTGCTTCCGGGAGTACGGTTGGTTTAATATCCGGTAAGGTAATCAATACAGGCGTGTTGCTGGTTGAAAATAATGGCACCCTTACTGCAAACAATTTTAGCCTGACAGGTACCGGTGCCCTGGCACTTGCAGAAGGGGCAACGTTACAAACCTCACACACAAATGGTGTAACCGGCAGCATACAGCTTTCCGGATCTAACACATATAATCCATCTGCAAACTACATTTTTAATAGCCAGGTTAGCCAAAATACAGGGTTTCCTGGTTCAGTAAGCAGTGCCCGTACTCTTAATATAGCGAATTTAGGTACTGCCACTACAACTTTAAATAAATCGATACAGGTTAATGGTGTAGCTATTGTATCCGGAGCCTTTAATGCACAGGGTTTTTCATTTACAGGGCCCGGTGGCTTTACCCTGGGGCAGAATGCCACTTTAATAACCAGCCATCCTGATGGGGTTGCAGGAAGCATACAAGTTGCCGGAGAAAAAACCTTTTTTTCTACAGCAAGCTACACGTTTACAGGGCCTGACAACCAGAACACAGGCTTTCTAGACCAGGTAACGAATGTAAGTCGCTTTGTTGCCGATAAAACAGCGGGGGTACTAACCCTTAACCGTTCTTTAATTGTAGGTATTGCAGCATCTGTTGCAGCTAATTTTAATATGCAAAGCTTTAGTTTTGCTGGCCCGGGAGAGTTTAGCCTGCAACAAAACAGCACCTTACAAACAGCCCACCCAGAGGGTATAACAGGTAATATACAGGTGAGTGGCTTAACATTTTTTGCTCCTAGCAGCAATTATGTATTTAATGGCACCGTGGTACAGAATACCGGTTTTCCTGCTGATGTTATTGCAGCCAACCAACTTGTAATAAATAACACGGGTGGCGGAGTTATATTAAATAGCCCTGTTATAATAGATGGCCTGCTCTCCCTGCAAAATGGAACCCTCACGAGCAGTACACAAAATATGCTCACTCTATCCAGTACAGCAACAACCGCTAATGCATCGGCTGCTAGCTATGTAAACGGGCCTTTAACTAAAAATGGCGGAACTGCCTTTGAGTTCCCTGTAGGCAAGAATGGGGTATGGGCACCTATTGCCATTTCTGCACCAGGTGGAGACGCCACTATTTTCAGGGCAGAATATTTCAATACTGCGCCACCTGCAAGAGAGCAAATTTCAGGTACACTAGCCAATGTTAGCGGTGAAGAATACTGGCGCTTGGAGAGAATTGCTTCAGTAGCGCCCCAAGGAAATGTAACCGTTACACTACATTGGAAAAACGGCCAAAGAAGTGGAATTACCAGCCTTACTGACCTGCGAGTAGCTTACCTGAACGAAGGGGCTAATAACCCTCAATGGCAAAACAAAGGAAATGGCGGAACTACCGGAAATGTTAATACAGGCAGTATAACCTCTCAACAAAGCCTTACCAGTTTTGGCCTTTTAACTTTTGGGTCTGATAGTGAAGGTAATAACCCACTACCTGTTACTTACCTGTCTTTTATGGGAACGTACAAACAGGGTAATATTGAACTAGCCTGGTCTACTGCTACTGAAATTGATAACCAGGGCTTTGAGGTAGAAAGATCTTCGGACGGGCTGAGTTTTGAAAAAATTGCTTTCGTTGAGGGACATGGTAATTCTGTGAGCCAAAAGAATTATGCATACATAGACCGTAACAGGCTTCAGGATGCCTATTATCGTCTTAAACAAATTGATTATGATGGCGCCTTTGAATACAGTGAGGTAGTATTTGTGCGGACTGCACCTGCTTTGGCGAACGACTTTTCTGTGTATCCTAACCCGGTAGCGAGCAGAGTTGTACTTGAGAGTACCTACTCTGCTGATGTTGTATTGGATTTGCGCTTGGTAGGTATTGATGGAAAAGAAGTGGGTACCGCGAATGGTACTGTGCATATATTAAACGAGTACCTAAATACTACGCTTCCTTCATTAAAAGCCGGTGTATACCTTTTGCACTTGCACTCGCCTATGGGGCCTAAAGTTTTGCGCATGATAAAAAGGTAAAAACCTAGTATGTTTAATGCATTTATATATCTATATATTTCGATGTATGTATTTTATTCGTAGGTTTGCAGCTCGTCAATACAATAAAATATAAACTTTATATGGAATCAATTTCAGGAAAAAATGCATTAGTAACTGGTGCTGGTAAAGGTATAGGACGCGCCATGGCTTTGGCCCTGGCCAAAGAAGGCGTAAATGTAGCCCTTATGGCACGTACTGAAAGTACTTTAGAAAGTCTTGCTGAAGAAATCAAGGGCTTGGGCGTAAACGTATCTGTAGTTGCAGCAGATGTTGCTAACATAGAGCAGGTTAATGCAGCCGTTGAAAAAGCAATTAAAGATCTAGGTTCTTTGGATATCCTGATCAATAATGCTGGTACTTCTAAATTCGGAAACTTCCTGGACCTTACGCCTGAAGAATGGGAGCATATCATACAGGTTAATTTAATGGGCGTGTACTATGTAACCCGTGCTGCTTTACCAGGCATGATTGAGCGTAAAAGTGGTGATATAATCAACATTTCATCTACAGCCGGCCAGCGGGGAGCACCGCTAACCAGTGCCTACAGTGCTTCTAAGTTTGGTTTGCTGGGCTTAACCGAGTCTTTGATGATGGAGGTGCGTAAGCATAACATACGGGTAAGTGCCTGGACACCCAGCACAGTAGCTACCGACCTGGCCAAGGAAATGAACCTTACAGATGGCAACCCCGAAAAAGTAATGCAGCCTGAAGATCTGGCTGAGATGCTGATTGCCCAATTAAAGCTAAACCGCAGAATGTTTATTAAATCGGTGGGCATGTGGTCAACCAATCCTTAATGGTCAATAAGTAAAAATAAAAGAACCCATACCTTTTTAAGGGTATGGGTTCTTTTTATATAGAGATGCCCAAGTTCTTAATGAGTATCTGCTCCCGGACCGTTAAGCTCAGGCTTATAATTAGCCTGTAGTTCTGCCAATCCTTTTTTGCCATAGGCAAGGCGGGTAATTACTACATACAATACCGGCACTACAAATATGGCCAGGAAAGTTGCAGCCAACATACCACCAATTACCGTCCAGCCAATGGTTTGGCGGGCCACTGCACCTGCACCAGAGGCCATAGCCAAAGGTACCACACCCAGTATAAAAGCCAGCGAGGTCATAATAATAGGGCGGAGGCGAAGCTTAACCGCCTCAATGGTAGCTTCCACTAATTCCATGCCTCTGTCAACCCGCTCTTTGGCAAACTCTACAATAAGAATAGCGTTTTTAGCGGCCAGACCAATAAGAGTAATCAAACCGATTTGGGCATATACGTTATTATCCAGCCTTGGTAAAAGGGTTAGGGCCAGGATAGCACCAAAGGCACCCAGCGGCAGGGCAAACATAATCGAGAAAGGCACCGACCAGCTTTCGTACAGGGCGGCCAGTAACAGTAGTACCAGAATAATGGACAGTGAGAAGATAATAATGGTACTGTTTCCGGCAGCTAATTCTTCACGGCTAAGGCCTGAGAAATCATAACCATAACCGGCAGGCAATACTTCGGCTGCTACTTCTTCAAGTGCTTTAAGCGCCTGGCCGCTACTATAGCCTGGTGCAGCATTACCGTTAACTTCGGCAGAGCGGAACAGGTTATAGTGCGATATTAGTGGCGCACTTTCAATTACTTTATACGATACCAAAGCACTGAGCGGTATCGACTGACCCATACGGTTCATTACATAATACTTCTCAAGGTTGGAAATATCGGCACGGTAGGATGTATCGGCTTGTGCCACTACCCTGAAGTTACGGCCGTACATGGTAAAGTCGTTCACGTACTGGCTGCCCATGTATGACGACATGGTGGAGAATACATCAGCAATAGATACACCAAGGCGCTTTACTTTTTCGCGATCCACTTCAATATGGTAACCAGGCGTACGGGCTGTAAAGAAAGTAAAGGCTCTGGCAATTTCGGGCCTTTGGTTTACCGCTGCCACAAACTGGTTTACTACGCCTTCAAACTCCTTTATATCGCCACCACCGGCACGTTGCTCCAGCTGAAAGCTAAATCCACCGGTCTGACCCAGGCCGGGAATAGCCGGCGGAGGTACAATTACAATGTTAGCTTCTTTAATATGGGCAAACTTTTCCTGCAGTTGCGCTATCAAACCAAACAATTGCTCTGATTTTTCTTTCCGCTGCTCCCAGGGCTGTAGCTGAATAAAGAAGGTACCACTGTTTGATTTATTAGAGAAGTTGATACCGTTCAATCCACCAATGGCTGTATAGGCTTTAATGGCTGGTGTTTCTGCCAGTACTTTCGACATTTCTTCCAATACTTCGCGGGTACGGGTAGAAGAAGCCGCATGGGGTAATTCTGCTGAAATAAACAAACGGCCCTCATCTTCTGTAGGAATAAAGCCGGTAGGCTTGGTCATAAACAAGCCAAAGGTACCCACATACAAACAGGCCATAAGTACCAGTACCAGCGGGGTAGCCTTTATGCTTTTTCTTACCCCAACCGAATATGATTCTGTAGTTCTGTTAAACCAGTTGTTAAACTTATAAAAGAACTTGTTCAGGCCTTTGGAGTCTTTGTTTACGTTCATGGGCTTAAGCATAAGTGTACACAAGGCAGGCGTTAGCGTAAGTGCCACAAAAGCCGAAATCAACACCGAGATAGCGATTGTAATGGCGAACTGCTGATACAGGCGGCCTACAATACCAGGAATAAAGCCCACCGGAATAAATACCGCAGCCAGGATAAGAGCAATGGCAATTACAGGTGCTGTAATATCTTTCATAGCCTTGCGGGTGGCATCCCGAGCCGATAGCTTTTCATGATCTATATAATGCTGCACGGCCTCAACCACTACAATGGCATCATCTACCACAATACCAATGGCCAGTACAAAGCCAAACATGGTAAGGGTATTAATGGTAAAGCCCATGGGTATAAAGAAGATAAACGTACCGATAATAGACACCGGAATGGCCAGGATCGGAATAAGGGTAGCCCGCCAGCTTTGCAAAAAGAGGAACACCACAATAATTACCAGTACAAGTGCTTCGAAAAGAGTATGCAGTACCTCGCTGATAGAAGACTCTACTACGGATATGGATTCAAAGGAAACTACATAATCAACATCGGCAGGAAAAGTTTTTTTAAGTTCTGCAAGAGTAGCATACACTCCTTTTGCGGTTTCTACAGCATTGCTGCCGGGAGCCTGGTACATAAGCAGCAGGGTGGAGGGTTTGCCGTTTACAGCCGAGTAACGGCTATAGTCAAACCTTCCCAGTTCCACACGGGCTACATCTTTGAGGTAGACAATAGAGCCATCCAGCGGGTTGCTGCGGATCACAATATTCTCAAAGGCTTCTTTGCTTGTTAAGCGGCCGTTTACCGTAATAGGGTACTCAAAAGCCTGTGAACCTACCTGCGGATTGGCACCTACCGTACCGGGAGCCACCTGCATATTCTGCTCTTGTATGGCTGCTGTAACATCGCGGTTGCTCATGCCCAGCTGTGCCAGCCTGTCGGGTTGCAGCCAGATACGCATGCTAAAGTCCTGGCCCAGCGCAGTAATATCGCCTATACCTTTTACACGCAACAAGGCATCTCTTAAAAAAATATTGGAGTAATTATCCAGAAACTCTACATCGTGAGTTCCATTGGGCGAGAACAGCGCCACTACCATCATAATACTAGGGTTACGCTTACGCACCGTAAGCCCGAGGCGCTTTACCTCATCGGGCAGCCTGGGCTCAGCAATACTTACACGGTTTTGTACATCCAGGGTGGCAATGTCAATGTCAGTACCTACTTCAAACGTAACATTCATGTTCATTTGCCCTGTGCTGGTATTGTTGGAGCTTATGTACGCCATACCAGGGGTACCGTTAATCTGGGTTTCTACAGGGGTAGCTACGGTTTGCTCTACGGTTTGGGCATCTGCACCCACGTAGGTACCGGTTACAGATACAACCGGAGGGGTAATATCCGGGTATTGGGTAACCGGCAAGTTGAGCACAGCCAAAAGACCTACCAGTACAATCACAATAGAGATTACAATGGAGGTGACAGGCCGTCTTATAAAAACATCTGAAATCATATTTCTACTATAAAATTATCTGGTTTATTTGCTGGCGGTAGCCTGTGCCGGATCACCTGTTTGTATTTTGGCACCCTGGCGCAAGCGCTGAATACCGTCCACCACAATTTGCTCGCCTTCGTTAAGGCCTTGGCGCACTACCACAATCTCTCTGATGCGGGTACCCAGTTCCAGTTTGCGCTGCAGTACAGAATCGCCCTGCACAACATAGGCATAATACTCGCCCATTTGCTCGCCCACTGCTTTGTAGGGAATCACGATCTGCTTGCCAATATCCTGGTTCAGTACCTGTACATTTACCGTCATGCCAGGAATAAGCTGGCGATCGGGGTTCGGAAAGTTAAGACGAATGGTAAGGGTACCCGTCTGGCGGCCTACCGCCCTGTCAATGGCTGCAATTTTTCCGGAATGGGGGTAAAGGGAGCCATCCGATAGCCTCATCCTAAACAGGGAGTCGGGCTGTGTACCCTGGCGCAGGCGATTAAAGCGGGGTATTTCTCTTTCGTTGATCACAAAATCTACAGCCATAGGGTCTTCAGAAGAAATGGTATTGAGCAAAGGCTGGCCTGGCGATACCTGTGCACCTATCCTTACCTGCGATATACCTACGGTGCCCTCAAACGGAGCAGTAATAACAGAGTAGCGCAAATCGGTAGAAGCACTGCTAAGCTGCGCTTCTGCAGAAGCTACCTGCGACTGTGCCGTTTGCAGATCTGCACGGGCATAATCTACCCGCTGGCGGGCAATGGCATCTTTCTGACTCAGGCGTTCGTAGCGTTCCATATCCTGCGATACTTTTTGCAGGTTGGCCCTGGCGCTTTGCAGGTTGGCCTGCGCCTGGCTATAGGCAGCCTGGTATTTGCTGCGGTCTATTTCATATAATTTCTGGCCACGGCTTACTTTCTGGCCGTCTTGCACATAAATGTTGGTTATGTATCCACCTACCTGCGGGCGCAGCTCTACTTCATTTAAAGGCACCACTGTAGCAGGGTAGGTATCCATACCGGTTACTTCTTCGGCAACAACTTTGCGTGCGTTTACGGGTATAGCAGGCGGGGCAGCCGCTTGTTGGCTTTGCTTGGCATCGCCACAGGATGCAAGCAGGAAGGGGGCAAATATGGCTGGCGCCAGCCATGCGAAGTTTTTCTTCATTGTATATAAGATGCTTTTTTGTTATTTAACATTGATGTTGCCAAGGGCTCTGTCCAGGTCCAGTTTGCTGGCCAATACGCGGTTTAAGGCATTGATATAGTTTAGCTGAGCAGCTTTTAAGTCGGTTTCAGCCGTAATAAGATCTATATAGGCTTTAATACCTTCGTCATACTGTAGCTTAATAACATCATATACTTCTTTGGCTACTTCGGCATTTTCGCGTAGGGTAAGCCAATCGTTATAGCTGCTTTTGTAGTCAGAAAGAGCAGCCTGGTACTCAGTGTTGATCGTATTTCTGGCGTTTTCAATTTGTACCTCCACACGTTTTTCCTGGAGCTGGGCGCGCTTAAGGTTTTGTATCCTGCGGCTGCCCTGAAAGATAGGGATAGCAGCCTGTATACCAACTGAAGAAGTAGGGTAGGCCCTGTCGTACAGGTCTATAAGATTGTTATTAAAATACCGTGGGTTATAGTTGATAAAAGCCGAAACGTTGGGTAGAAAACTCCACCTGAAGTAATTGGTATTGATCCTGGTAAACTCCTGCTGGGTTTGCAGCAACTGGTATTCAATGCGGTTGGCAAAGGTTACCTGTTGGGTAGTATCTACTACCATTTGCTGCTCCATTTGGGCATAGTCAAAAGCGAGGTTCAGGTCGGCTTCGGTAGGGTGGCCCATAAGCTGCTTTAGCAAAGCATATTGTGCCTTTAACGATTCCTGGGTGCGCTTTTTATCACTTCTGGAGTTAGCCAACGTAATGCTGGCTCGCTGGTAATCGGTTTTGTCTACCACACCGCTTTCATATTGGCTGCGGGCATCGCGGTACTGTTTTTCCTGGCGGGCAATGTTCTCATCCAAAATGTGCAGTTGCTCCTGTGTAAGCAGTATACTGTAAAAGCTTTTGCTTACATTAACTACTGTATTGATTTTTACATTTTCAATGTTCTGGTCAAGCTGTAGCCTGCTTACACGTGCTGCCCGGCTGGCTAAGGCCAGGTCGTTATTGTACAGGGTCTGGCTGGCCTGCAACAGTATGTTGGAATCGAAATTCATACCTGCCCGTATTACATTATCGCCTACTACAATCTGCTGCAATAGAATGTTATGACCTATGCCATAAGTGGCATTAACCTGGGGAAGCCATCCTGATAGGTTAGCCTTTATCTCTCTTTCGCCAATGGCTTCATCAATAAGCGATTGCCTTACCACAGGCTGGTTTTTAAGCGCATATTCAATGCATTGTTCCAGGGTAAGGGAGGCAGGGTTGCTGGCAGGTGCCTGGGCCAGCAGGGCTCCGGGGAATAATAGTAATACCTGGAGCTTTGCAATAAGGACCTTTACTTTTTTCATGTGTGGATATAGCGCAATTGCTATTCTTATTTGTAACTATTTGTTTTTAAGAAGGGGTGGGGCTGGTTTATTTTTTGATACCATCCCAAACAATACAGGCAACTTGTTTAAGCTCTTCATCGGTCATGTTGAACTTGCGCAGGTGGATTTTAGCGGTAGATATAACACTACTATGGATAAACATGCCTAGCAAATGATGATCAACATCTTTGAGAACACCTGTTTTGATGCCAGTCCTTGTAAACTCCCTGATGATGCTTTCAAAGCGGGCATCATCCTTTTGTAAGGAAGATTGTTGGGTGCCATAGGGTGAGTTTGTATACTGTTCAAGGAAACACAGTGCCTCTGGATGATGAATGTAGAACCTGCAGTGGTTAATCCAAAAGTTAAAGAAGCGGTCTTTATACTCCATTCGATCAGTATCGTTTACCAGCATAGCATCAACCATTTTGCACCTCAGGTAGGAGTAAAGCTCTATCATTAAGGTATCTTTACTATCAAAATAAAGATAGATAGTACCTGCTGCCACTCCCGCCTTTTTAGCTATCAAACTCATTGGCGTGCCATGAAAGCCATTGGCATTCACCAGTTGAATGGTGCTTTCAAAAATTGCCTTTTTTTTATCCAACTCTCTGGCCATCGCTACTTGTATAAATTATAAAATGAATGTTCATTCATTATGCAAAGATAGCGGTATATATTTCGTTTAAACAAATATTGTTCTCAATTTAAACTTTAGGTTCTCAATCTTTAGTTAGGAAATACTGTAAAAAATAAGATGAGGAGGGATGTATTGTTGGTTTGAATGGAGGAAAATTGATTTTTTTAAGATCTGAATAGTTAGTAAAAAGCCCTGTTGCTGTTATAATCAGCAACAGGGCTTTGGTTAAAATAGTTATGAATTGATGTTGAAAGCCTATTACGGTGCTGTAGGTGCGCTTAACCAGCGTTCAAAAAACTCATAGGTCCTCAGCATCTGGTCAATACGCTGTCGGTTATCGCCACTGCGGGTAATTTCGTGGGTAGCGCCAGGGTGGCGTACATACTCTACAGGACGCTGCATTACTTTTAAACTCTTGTATAACATTTCGCTTTGAATAACACCGGTGCGCAGGTCGCTTTCGCCATGAAAAATAATAAGGGGCGTGGTTATATTCTGCACATACGTAAGAGGCGACTCACGTTGTATAACCGGCCTGGCCTGTTCTTCCCATGGGTAGCCACCAAAGTAGTTAGGTACAAGGCGCCATGCATTACCTTCGCCAAAAAAGGTAGTAAGGTCGTATACACCACGCTGAGCACAGGCGGCTTTAAAGCGTTTGTCATGCCCTAAAATCCAGCTTACCAGGTAGCCACCATAAGAGCCACCCGTAATAGCAAGGCGCGAGGTATCAGCCCAGCCCTCGGCTACGGCACCATCCAATGCAGTTAGCACATCGCTGGCAGGGCCTGCACCCCAATCATTGATGTTAGCTCGCATAAACTCTTCTCCGTAACCACCCGAGCCACGTGGATTGCTGTATACCACGCCATAACCTCTTGAGCAGAAGTACTGGTACTCGTGCCACATGCTGCTTTCGCCTGGTCCCCACATGGCAGTAGGGCCTCCGTGTATTTCCAGTACAACCGGGTATTTCTTGCCAGCTTCAAAATTGGTAGGCTTCATTACCCAGTATTCTACTTTCTGGCCTTTGTTATTGATAAACTCCTTTTTTTCGGGCATGCTAAGCTTTTTGCCGGCCAGCCATTCCTGGTTAAAGATAGTAACCCTCTTAACACCTTTGGCAGCTGCATCCGCTACATACAATTCGTAGGGGTTGGCTACTTCGGTACGTACAAAAACCAAGCGGTTGCCCTTTACATCAAAGCTGCTTACACCGCTGTTAAAGTCGGTAAGCTGTTCTACTTTGCGCGAGCGGGTATCTACCCGGTTCAGTACAAAACCTCCGTTAGAGGGGGCGGCAAAATACAAATACCTGTCATTTGCAGTCCAGGTAAAGTTGCTCTTGTTGCGATCGTAAGGAATGGTAATAAGGTCTGCAGGTTTGCCTCCAATTGGTAAAATACCTAGTTGGGGAATACGTACCTGCATGGTAGGAGCGTATTGAAACGCTATCCACTTACCCGAAGGAGAAACCGAAGTTCCGCTATAGGCAAAACCCTTCTGGCCTACCAGCTCTTTTAAGTTGGTGCCATCGGTATTTACGCTGAAAATGGCCACTTCCAGGGCGCGGTTGGGGTGCTCCTCCTGGGTGTAGTCGCCTTCAAAAATAATGCTCCGGCCATTAGGCATAAAGCTGGGATTACGGCACGAAGAAAAGCCGGGCGTTAAGTCTTTAGGGGTTGCGCCAGCCCTTGCTTCTATAAGGAAAATGTGCGATAAGCTGATACTTGAACTGGTTGTAGCTTCTTCCTGGAACTGCAGGTGGTTAATTACCTTTGCTTTTCTGTCTTTTTCGTTTTTATCCAGGTAGCTGCGTATTTCGGCCAGGCTGCCATCGGGGTTGGCTTGTGCAGGCGCTGCTTTTCTAAGATTTTCATTTTCAAAAAAACCGGGTTTCTCATACGACCAGCGGGGCACTTCGCGGTTAGGGTTCAGTATGGTATCGGTAAGCAGTTCATTTAAAGCAATACCCGAGGTAAACAGGATAAAGCGCCCATCGGGACTCCACTGCGGACTGTTGGCTCCGTACTGAAAGTTGGTAAGCTGAACCGGCTCGCCACCGCCCAGGGACAGCAGAAATACCTGGCTCTTACCTGCAACATTGCGAACAAAAGCTAGTTGACGGCCATCAGGACTCCAGGCAGGCTGCGAAGCACCTTCTTTGGCATAGGTAATCTGCCGTGGCGCCTGGTTGCCGGCAGAGGGCATAAGGTAAAGCTGCGACTGAAATTTATAATCGTCCTGCTTATCCGGGTCGGGCACTACACTGGTTACTGTAAAGGCTACCTGGCTTCCATCTGGGGTAAGGGCCACATTACCAACCTGCTTTATTTTTAACAGGTCGGTTATTTGTATTCGCGGGTCGGCCTGTTGTGCATAGGCGGTAAGCGCAAAAAGGTAAAAAATTAATACTGCTATTTTTTTCATAGAGAAATTTTAGGTTCGTGCGCTAAATATAATGCTTCTCTATAAGTAGCCCAATGGAAGCACAAATTTATGCTTGACAGGGCAGGAAAACAGTTAGCTAAACCACAGGTTTTTCTTAAAATGTGATTATAGCATACTTGTTCTTCACATGCCCTATTTTTTTGTTATTACTAAGTTAAGTTAAAAACAAAGCCCTTATAGCAATTTAAACTATAAGGGCTTTAAATCAAGTGGTTTATATATCACCGGTTATATACTTTAACCCATTCCAGTAGTTGGTTTTGCGCTTCTTCAGTAAGTTGGCCGGGTTGCAGGCGCCACAGCCAGTTGTTGTCTACAGAGCCAGGCATATTCATACGAGCGTTTTCGTCTAAGCCCAGCACATCTTGTATAGGTAATATGGCGGTTTGCGATACCGAGGCGTAGGCCATTCTACCCAATAATTTATGTATTTCCTTTTCCTGAATTTTTACGCCCAGGTACTGCTCCAGCCGCTTGCGCTCACCGGGTCCTGCATCTTTTCTGAACCAGCCCCGGGTGGTATTGTTATCATGGGTGCCTGTATACACTACCGACACAGGCGTGTAGTTATGGGGTATGTATACCGACTGTGGCATATTATCGCCAAAGGCAAATTGCAGCACATTCATACCGGGCATCATAAACTCATCGCGCAGCTGGTATACGGCATCATTGATGTCGCCTAAATCTTCTGCTACAAAGGGGAGGCTACCCAGTTCCTTTTGCAGGGTCATAAAAAAGTCGGTGCCCGGGCCTGGTTTCCACTGGCCATTTATGGCGGTTTCTTCACCGGCGGGTACTTCCCAGTAATCTGCAAAGGCCCTGAAATGGTCCAGCCGAACCTGGTCATACAACTCCATATTTTTGCGGATGCGTTTTACCCACCAGTCATAGCCTTGTTGCTTAAGCACATCCCATTTAAAAACGGGCATGCCCCACAGCTGTCCGGTATCGCTAAAGGCATCGGGTGGCACACCGGCCATGCCGGTAAGCTTGCCTTCTTTGCTTACACTAAAAATATCCGGGTGGGCCCACACATCTACCGAATCGTAGCTCACGTAAATGGGTAAATCGCCCAGTAATTGTATGTTGGCCGCGTTGCAGTAGGCTTTGAGTTTTTGCCATTGGCGGCTAAACAGAAACTGCAGCCACTTTACTTTTTGTAGCATTATTTCGGCCTGGCCGCTAAATTTCTGCATCGCTTCTTTACGGCGCAACCGGTACTCATCTGCCCATTGGAACCAGGGCTTGCCTTTATGTTCTTCTTTTAAAGCTACATACAGGGCAAAATCATCCAGCCAGTAAGCTTCCTGCTCCTGGTAGGCCAGAAACTCCTGCTGCATGCTTTTAGCACTTTTCCTGAAATTGTTCCAGGCTTTTTCCAGCAGTTCTTTTTTACACTTATCTGCTTTTTTAAAATCTGCTTTATCCTGTGAGGGCACAAAATATTCTTTGATATCTTCCTGCCTTAGTAAACCATCTTCTACTAGCCCTTCGGGACTAATAAGCAAGGGGTTACCTGCCATACTGGAGTAAGAGCTATACGGTGAATGACTGTTACCTTCTTCGGTAGGGTTTAAAGGCAGCAATTGCCATATGGATTGGCGGCTGCCTTCCAGGAAATCAGCAAAATTATAGGCTTCTGGTCCCATATCGCCTACACCAAATGGAGAAGGAAGCGAGGTTATATGCATTAGTATACCCGCATTACGGTCGGTAATGGGCTGCTGCAATTTTAAAAGAGCCAGGGGTAATGCCTGGAAGATGTCTTTTACTGCAATGCTGTTTTCTTGACTGCCATTGCTTTGCAAAAGTAGGTGCTGCCACTGGTTGGGCGCATTTGCAGGCATAAGGATGCGTGTATCTTTCCAATCCAGTTTATGGAGCTCTTTTTTCTGTTGCTGGCCAAGTGCGGCAGCATGCAGGGGTACAGCTACCACATACCAGGTAGAGCCTTGTTTGCGGGCAAAGGCAAATACATGTTCGCGGTATTTCCCTTCTACCTGCAAAGGTATATACTTGCCCTTAGCAAACACATCGGGTTGTGCCTTGCGCTCCTGTAACAGGGTATGGGTAAGCCATAACTTAATGCGGCCGCTGTAACGATCCTGCCACAGGCTTTGAATAAAGTCTTCCTTGCCCTCTGCCAGGCCTTGTTCAATTTCCTCAAGCCATTGCAAACGCTTTTCATAATCTACAGGCCTGCGGTTATCGGGGTCTACCAGGCTAAGGTCCCAGAACTCACAACCCTGGTACACATCGGGCACGCCGGGCGTAGTAAATTTTAGCAGCACCTGGGCCAGTGAGTTTACAATGCCCCAGTCTGCTACCTTCTGGTGAAATTTCTGAAAGCTTTTCCAGAAGGGATGTTTTTGATTAAGCAGTTGTAGGGCGAAATTACTGGTTGCTTCTTCGTACTCGCTGTTGGGGGTAGTCCAGTTGGAGTGCAGTTTTGCTTCGCGCAGGGCTTTGCTCAGGTACTCTTTTACGCGGGTATCAAAGGCATCCATATCCTGCTGAGGCATGGCATACGCACCCACCAGGGTCTGGTAAATAAAGTACTCATCGTTGGCATCCGGTGCCCCGTTTTGCTTTAAATCTGCATTAAGTTTTTGCCACTCCTGTACGGTTTCCAGCCATTCGTCTGCCAGGTCGGTAAGTACATTAAGCCGTGCCCGTACATCTTCACCGCGTTTGGTATCGTGGGTAGAGGTGCCGTTCATAGACAGGGGCCATTTGGCCTGCCGGTCGGCCATTTTCTGGTGGAACTCCTCCGGGCTCATGCCAAAGGCTTCGGGCGAGTCGCCTACCTCGTTATGGCCTGCAAAACGGTTGTAAGTGTACATAAGAGTATCTTCAACCCCTTTTGCCATGAGTGGGCCCGAAAACTGCATAAGGCGCTGATAAAAATGCAGTGCCTTTGTGGTATAGCTTTCATTGCCTTCTGCAGGCTTTCTCAAAAGGGCTTCTTCCAGCACATCCAAAGCAGAGGCCAGCTGTTTCTTTTCCTTTCTGCTGCGGGCTAAAATATCTTTCAGGGCATTAGTCTCTTCTTCACCTAAAGGCAACTGGTTGCCATAAAAACGATATACAGGGCACTGGATGAGCACTTCACCAATGGCTTCTTTTAGCTCTTCTTCCGCGGGTGCCTTTTTGCCATTACCTCCTACAAGGCCCGATTCTGTAAAGAGCTGGTAGAGGTTATGTAGTTCACCCTGCATGTGCTCGTTTAATATATAGGCTTTTTTCTGCCTGATCTGCTCATGGATATCGGTTTTATCATTTACCAGTTTTTGGTAAAAGCTTGTAAAGGCTTTCTCGCTTTGTCGGTTGGTAAACAGGTTGTTAACCAGCGATAAAAAGTCGTATCCGGTATTTCCTTGTATGGGCCACTCAGCCGGCATTTCTTCGCCAGGTTCCAGAATTTTTTCTACAACTATATAGGTATCTTCACCGCTTACCTGGCGCAGGTCTTGTAGGTAGCCGGTTGGGTCGTACAGGCCATCGATATGGTCAATGCGCAAACCCTGGAAAATGCCTTCCTGCTGCAGGGCATTAATGTACTGGTGGTAATGGCTAAATACCTCTTTATCCTGTATGTTAAGGCATATAAGCCCATTAACCGTAAAAAACCTTCTGAAATTAATTTGTTTATCGGTTTCCTGCCAGTGGCACAACTGGTAAGCCTGTTCGTTACAAATCGTGAGTAATTGTTGCGGATCTTTATTAATAGCTCCTATGTTGGCTATAATGTGTCGGGCTGCTTTTTCGTTTTGCATCAGCTCGGTAAAAGCAGTTTTAATGTCCTGGCTTAACTGCTGGTAGGCTTCCTGGTCATCTATAGAGAGGGCTTGCTCTACCTGTTTTACTAAGGAGCTTACTGCTTTATCTGATGCGGCTTCGCCCTGCTGTAGGATACTCGCATAGGAACGTAAGTGCAGGGGGTAGCTGCTATCGTAATACTTAAGTACCAGGCCGGTTTTATTGTAGTTTAACTTTAGCTCACCGTTTTTAATTACCTCTTCCAGGGGAGCCCCTAAAAAAGGCACCATAATTCTGCCCTCATACACCGTGCTGTTCCAACCAATGTCAAAAAAAGAAGCATAGGCCGATTTTCTGCCTTTTTCCAACACATCGGTGAGCCAGGCATTATTGCCATGGTAGGCCATGTGGTTAGGAACAATATCCTGCAGCCACTGTATACCTTCTTTCTTTAGCTTTTTACTGATGGTACGAAGATGTTTTTCGGTACCAATTTCGGGGTTGATACGGTGTGGGTTTACCCCATCGTAACCATGGGTGCTGCCCGGTGTTGCCTCAAAAACAGGCGAGGCATAAATAGTACTAACTCCCAGCCTTTGCAGGTAGGGAATTATTTTTTCAAAATCCTTAAACGTAAAGGCTTTATGGAATTGTAAACGGTACGTAGCAATGGGATTATGCATGGCTATTGGTATAGAGTATAAACGATTCGGGTTGTAGGGTTAGAGTGGTGCCACCCTGGGCAGGATCTGGAGCACCGCCCTTTCCTTGCCATTCGGTATCAGAAGAGTCCAGGAGCTTTTGCCATTCGCGGGCTGTATCGGGCAGCTGTAATTGCTGTGTTTGCTTCGAAAAATTCATAAAGCATAACACATGCTGCTCCCTGTGCCAGCGGTGCAAGAGCAGGGTCTGGCTTTTCTCATCGTGTTGTACCTCCAGCTGGTCGCGCTTTAAGTTACGCAAGGCAGGTAATTGCCTGCGCAGGGCAATCAGCGTTTTATACCAGCGGAACATGGTGCTGTGTGGCTCCTGGTTTAAGAGCTCCCACTGTACTTTCGATTGGTTAAAAGTATCTTCTGATTGTGGATCAGGGGCTTCGCCTTCGGCATGGAAAGCGGCAAATTCTGCTTTGCGGCCTTTGCGCACGGCTTCTACCAGGTCCGGATCGGTATGGCTGATAAAGTACAAGAAGGGGTGAGGTTCACTCCATTCTTCGCCCATCCAGAGCATAGGCAGATAAGGGCTGGTTATTACTGCTGCAGCCAATAGCTTTTGCATATCAAAACTATGCAGCTGGCTGGTACGCTCGCCCAGCATACGGTTACCTACCTGGTCGTGGTTTTGGGAGAATACAATAAACTGCTTGGCGGGGTTGTGCTCGGCCTTGCTACCAAAAAACTTATTCCGGTGAGGCGAGTATTGCCCATCGTACACATAAGCATCTTTATAGGCCTTTGCCAGGTGGCCTATGCCTTCAAAGTCGGAGTAATAACCACTACGGTCGCCTCCGGCTGCTACACGCAGGGCATGGTGAAACTCATCTACCCATTGGGCATCCATACCAAAGCCACCTTCTTCTATTGGGTTGATAAAGCGCACATCGTTTAAATCGAGCTCTACAATCAGGTAATGCCTGCGGCCGGTTTCGTCCATCAGCTGGTCAACATGCTCTTTTATTTCCTGCAGTATATGCTTGGGGCTAAAGTCTTTAATGGCATGTACAGCATCCATGCGCAGGGCATCAATATGAAAATCGCGGAACCACATCAGCACGTTTTCAATGAAAAAGCGCCTTACGCCATCGCACCAGGCATCATCAAAGTTAATGGCCTTGCCCCAGGGCGTATTATACTTATCTGTAAAATAGGGTCCATAATCATTAAGGTAGTTACCTTCGGGACCCATGTGGTTATACACCACATCCAGTATTACAGCTATGCCTTTTTTATGGCAGGTATCTACCAGGTGTGCCAGGCCCTCTGCTCCACCATAAGAATCTTGTACTGCATAAGGATACACGCCATCGTACCCCCAGTTGCGTGAACCCGGAAACTGGGCTACCGGCATAATTTCAATAGCGGTTACACCCAATTCCTTAAGATGTTCCAGCTTTTCTTCCAGGCTGGCAAAAGTGCCTTGCCCTGTAAAGGTGCCGGTATGAAGCTCATAAATAATATAATCTTTCAGAGCCAGGTTGTTCCATTGTTCGTCTGTCCAGGTAAACGTTTTTGTATCAATGGCTTTAGAGGGGCCATGTACACCTTCGTGCTGAGCAAGAGAGGCTGGGTCGGGGCGTTTGGTATCTCCGTTCAACTCAATCATATACCCATCTCCCGGCTTTAATTGATCTGTAGTAAGCGTCCAGTAGCCCAATTCTTCTTTTTGCATAGCCAAAGATGTACCTGTGCTGGTAAGCGATAGGGCTACTTTTTCTGCCAGGGGTGCCCATACTCTTGCTGTGGCCTGGCCCTGGGTGTTAAAATGAACACCCAATGACCGTTTGCTTACATCTATTTGCTTCATTTTGTATTTTCTATTATGGGGTTCTGCAAAAGCACTACAGACCAGCCCTGTATCATAATTTTATCGCCTGGTTTATAATTTTCTGTAGGCTTATCCACCAGGTCTTCGCTGGTATCCATTATTTTGGTCCAGCGGGTACCGTAGCGTTTTGGAGGTAGGGTATACTCCAGAGGGATATGAGATGCGTTGAAGATTATATAAAAGTTGTCATCAAATATCTGCTCTCCCTGGGGGCCTCGTGAGCGTAAACCAAGACCACTCAGGTATACAGCCAGGGTTTTAGCATAGTCTTCATTCCAGTGTTTATCTTCCATTTCTGCTCCATTGGGTAGAAACCAGTTAATGTCTTCTACGCCTATACCTTTAATAGGCATGCCCTGGAACCAGCGTCTACGGCTAAATACAGGGTGCATTTTGCGAAGGTTTATTAGCTTTTGAGTAAACTTGAGCAGATCTTTATCAGCTTTTTCCCAATTGAGCCACGAAATTTCGTTGTCCTGGCAGTAGGCATTATTATTGCCATTTTGCGTGCGGCTTACCTCATCGCCTGCTAGTAACATAGGCACACCTTGCGATAAAAATAAGGTAGCAAGCAGGTTTCTTTTCTGCCGGTTGCGGAGTTCGTTAATCCAGGGGTCGTCAGTAGGGCCTTCAGCACCGCAGTTCCATGAACGGTTGTGGCTTTCGCCATCATTATTGTTTTCTCCATTGGCCATATTATGTTTCTCGTTATAAGAAACAAGGTCGTTTAGCGAGAAGCCATCATGAGCGGTAATAAAGTTAATGCTGGCGGTAGGCCTTCGGTAATCGTCCTGATAAAGGTCCGAGCTACCAGTAAAGCGTTCGGCAAACTCACCTAACACACCGCCTTCGCCCCTCCAGTAATCGCGTATGCAATCGCGGTATTTACCGTTCCATTCTGTCCATCCGGGAGGGAAGTTGCCTACCTGGTAGCCTCCTTCACCAATATCCCAAGGCTCGGCTATTAGCTTTACCTGCGATATAACAGGGTCCTGGTGTACAATATCAAAGAATGAGCCCAGGCGGTCCACATCATGTAGCTCACGGGCAAGGGTAGAAGCAAGGTCAAAGCGGAAACCATCCACATGCATTTCGGTAATCCAATAGCGTAAGCTATCCATGATCAGGCGTAGTACGCTGGGCATCATAGTATTAAACGTATTGCCTGTGCCTGTGTAGTCCATGTAGTAACGCTTGTCATCTTCTACCAGGCGGTAATACGATGCATTGTCTATACCTCTAAATGATAGGGTAGGTCCCATATGGTTACCTTCGCCTGTATGGTTGTACACTACATCAAGTATAACTTCAATACCGGCTTGGTGTAAAGCTTTAACCATTTCCTTAAACTCCCTTACCTGCTCGCCATGCGTTCCACTGCTTGAGTAGCGCACATCGGGTGCAAAGAAACCTATGGTATTATAACCCCAGTAGTTGGTTAAGCCTCTGTCCAGCAAATGCCTGTCGGTTATAAAATGATGCACAGGCAATAGCTCGATTGAGGTTATACCTAAATCTTTGAGGTATTGGATCGTTACCGGGTGGCCAATAGCGGCATAGCTTCCCTTAATCTCTTCGGGAATATCGGGATGCATCTGTGTAAAACCCTTTACATGGGTTTCGTAAATAATTGTTTTGTGGTATGGAATGCGAGGGCTGCGGTCGCCTTCCCAGTCAAATGATGAATCTATTACCACAGATTTTGGAATAAACGGAGCGCTATCAGATGTGCTGAAGCTTAGGTCGGCATCCGGGTGGCCCATCTCATAACCAAACAGGGCATCTGACCACTCGATAGTGCCCGAGATGGCCTTTGCATAAGGATCGATAAGGAGTTTATGCGGGTTAAACCTGTGTCCGTTTGCGGGTTCATAAGGGCCATGTACCCTGTAACCATACAGCTGGCCAGGTTTTACATTGGGTAGGTAAACGTGCCAGACATGGTGTGTTCTTTCCATTAAATTGATTCGGCCTGTTTCCAGGGTATGGTCGTTGGAGTCGTAAAGGCAAAGCTCTACGCTGGTAGCATTGTCAGCAAAGAGTGCAAAATTTACACCTTGTCCGTCCCATGTAGCACCTAAGGGGTATGGCGCACCAGGGTAAGCAGTTTTTGTATCCATGGTAAGTTAAGTTCAAAAAAATGTGGAGTATGGTTTTGATTGCTTATTCAAAGCCTATCCCTTTTAAGTAAGTGAGTGTACGGTTAAATTTTGCAGATGTTTGTGTTGTGACGTGCTCAATATGAAAATTGTATGAATTATTCATTTTTCTGTTACGCAGTAAACTGGCCTGATAAGTTATGTTTGTAGTGTATTACACTTCTTCAGCACCATTTCAGGAAAATAAACCTACTGATTTCTATTTTTATTATTTGTACTAACCAAGTAGACTGTATGCAGTATACCTTATTAAGTAAGTACAACTGTAACTTGTATTTTATGGCTAAGCATTAAACGAATAGCGTATGGATACTATGAACCTCCGGGTGCCTGAAATAAGCCTTGTAATTTTGGTTGGCGTAAGCGGATCGGGTAAGTCATCTTTTGCAAGGCGCCTTTTTAAACATACCGAAGTTGTTTCGTCTGACGAGTGCAGGGCATTGATTGCAGACGATGAAAATAACCAGCGAGTAACGCCCGATGCTTTTGAGGTACTTAACCTGATTGTAGCAAAACGCCTGCGGTATGGAAGGCTTACCGTAGTAGATGCCACCAATGTACAGCCCGAAAGCCGGATGCGTTTACTGAGCCTGGCAAAGCGTTACCATGCACCCGCCATAGCCATAGTATTGGATATGCCCGAAGAGCTTTGCCTGGCCCGCCACAGACAGCGTACCGACAGGCATTTTGCAGAACAGGTAATCCAATTGCAGCATGCCCAGCTGCGCGATTCAATAGATCGTATGGAAAAAGAAGGATTTAAACGTGTTTTTGTGCTGGGGAGTGAAGAGGAAGTGGCAGCAGTGCATGAAATTGAAAGAATACCCTCACCTCATAACAAAAAGTGGGATAAAGGACCTTTTGACATTATTGGTGATATACATGGTTGTGCTGAGGAACTGCAGGAACTGCTAGTGAAATTGGGCTATACTATTGAAGCAGTTGATGATGATGGTAGTAACTATGGTATGAGGGTGAGGCATCCTGAGGGGCGGAAGGTTGTTTTTTTAGGCGATCTAGTAGACCGCGGACCAGATGCGCCTGGGGTATTGAAACTGGTAATGAGTATGGTAGCCCAAAAAACAGCCTGGTGTGTAATAGGTAACCACGATATTAAATTATACAAGAAGCTGACCGGCAAAAATGTAACCCTTACCCATGGGCTTGACAAAACCATGGAGCAACTAGAGCAGCAAACACCTTTGTTTATAAATGAAGTGAGGTTATTTATTGGTAACCTGCTAAGCCATTATCAATTGGATGAAGGCCGGCTGGTAGTGGCCCATGCTGGTATTAAAGAAGAAATGCAGGGCCGAAAAGACGGAGCAGTAAAATCCTTTTGTATGTTTGGCGAAACCACCGGCCAATCGGACGAATATGGTTTGCCAATCCGGTATAACTGGGCTAAAGACTATCGTGGAGAAGCCAGGGTAATTTATGGCCATACCCCGGTACCAGAGCCTCGCTGGCAAAACCGAACTCTTAACATAGATACAGGCTGTGTATTTGGAGGCAGGCTCACAGCGCTCCGCTATCCCGAAGAGGTGCTTGTTTCGGTAAGTGCAAGGCAAGCCTATGCAGAATATGCCAGGCCATTTTTTAGGCCACAAGCTTCTGATTTATAATAGAATTTGTATTAAAAGCGGGAATAAAGCCCTTTATGCCTTATATTGGTGGCTCAGAATGTAATTTAAATGCTGCCAATAGCAGCCTTGCTATATGACTATTTTTGATCTGATAGGTAATACACCTCTTGTAGAGCTAAAAAATATCCCCGTAAACCCCAAGGTAACCATGTATGCCAAATTAGAGGGGCAAAATCCAGGCGGCAGTGTAAAAGACCGTGCTGCCTACTCTATGATTAAACGTGCCATGGACCGTGGCGATATTAAGCCAGGCGACCGCCTGGTTGAAGCTACCAGTGGTAATACCGGTATAGCTCTTGCCATGATTGCCCAAGCGCTGGGGGTACACATCACCCTCATTATGCCCGATAACTCTACCAAGGAACGTGTAGTATCGATGGAGGCTTATGGTGCAACCGTGTTGCTTACACCCGCCGCCCGTACCATTGAGTACTCCCGCGAACTTGCCGAAGAAATGGCAGCCAACCAAGGCTATGTTATGCTGAACCAGTTTGCCAACCCCGATAATTATTTAGGACATTATCATACTACCGGGCCGGAAATCTGGAGAGATACCCAAGGAAAAGTTACTCATTTTGTTTCTGCCATGGGAACTACAGGTACTATTATGGGCGTTTCGCGCTACTTGAAAGAGCAAAACCCTGCTGTACAAATTGTAGGCACCCAACCCACCGAAGGCTCTAATATTCCTGGAATCAGGCGATGGTCTCCAGAGTTTTTACCCAGAATTTTTGAACAACATCGTGTAGATCGAATCCTGGATGTAAGTACACAGCAGGCTGTAGCCATGACACGCCGTTTGGGTAGAGAAGAAGGTATACTGGCAGGTATGAGCAGTGGAGGTGCTTTACATGCAGCCATTGAGCTTTCAAAAGAACTTGAGAGTGGTATAGTTGTATTTATTGTTTGCGACCGTGGAGACCGATACATGAGTTCGGATCTGTTTGGTTAGGAACCTGTTGAAGGTTATTTTTTCTAATTTTTTGGATCAGGCCTTACTCCTGCATTTCTTTTTTGCGTATTAAGAACAAAGGGAAATATTTCCTTGTTTTAAAGGAAATATTTCCTATATTTGATTTAAACATTAAGGCAATGGCAAGAGAAGCAGGATACAACAAACAAGTTCATGAGGATGCCGCCTCCTATGGAGCGCAGGATTTGTATGCTTTTGAAGCTGTAGTAAAAGACCCTTTTGCATTGGTAATGGAGGCACGAGAAGGGGTTTTGGCTAAAATAGTCTTTCAGTTAGCCGATGTACTACAACTGCAACTGGAGCAAATGGCCAATATATTGCATACCACTACTAAAACACTCCGCAGTTACCGGCAAAGCAAAAAGAAACTAAATCCAGCACATAGCGAGCAAACCCTTAAGTTATTTGCGCTCCATATGAAGGGCGAAAAGGTATTTGGCGAGGCAGCCTCTTTCCGTAGGTGGCTCGAAAAACCAGCTCATGGCCTTGATGGGCAAATTCCTTTACACCTGCTGGAAACCAGCGGAGGTATTGACCTGGTTATGGAAGAGCTGGACCGTATTGCCTGGGGAGACCTTTCTTAATTGGCATGGAGGTGTATAGAATTTGCCTGGAAGAATACTCCAGGGATTTATTTGCATCTGGGTACAGAGCCAGGTGGAACACAAAGGGCAATTTTGTTATTTATACTGCAGGAAGCAGGGCGTTGGCATGCTTGGAAAATGTAGTACACCGGAGTGGAGAAGGTTTAAATAAAATCTTTAGGGTAGTGGTAATCAACATTCCTGATGATATACTGATTGAAACCATTAACCTTGAGGATCTGCCCGACCGTTGGTTCGAAACCAAAAGCTATTCACTTTGCCAGGTACTTGGAAATGCCTGGTATCAAAGTAAATCGTCAGCAGTACTGAGGGTGCCTTCTTCTATTATTCAAAATGAACATAATTATATATTAAATACCCGCCATCCGGACTTTAACAGGATAAAGATAGTGCGCTGGGAACCATTTGAGTTTGACCCCAGAATCAAAGCACAGGAAGGATAGAAATGCTAACTGCCAAAGCTGCACTTGCCAACCCAGAAAAAAATAGCAAGCCAGATCAATCCTTTTACCAGGAAGAAAAGAAATCCAGCTACACCAATCCGTTTTAACCAGGCTTTAGCGTTATAGGTATTGAGTTTCATACAAAGAGGTTAACTAGGCTAATGTAAGTCTTTTTTAAGTAAATAAATACTTCAGCCTTAACAAAAAAGCCTGCTACTTTTAAAAGT
>FPIC01011863.1_pt1 | contig 33825 bp, 32 predicted proteins | sample 1504481 | NCBI WGS metagenome assembly FPIC01 (sample SAMEA4475357, study PRJEB15587) | soil metagenome | biome: Soil; feature: Field | place: India | collected 2015-03-11 | depth 0 m
ACTTTTAAAAGTAGCAGGCTTTTTTGTTAATAACCTGATTTGTTGATAGGCATTTTTTTGAGAGTAGATAGCTGGAGGCTTAACTCTTCGGCACGGTTAAATTCCGTTTGTAACTCTCTTTTTAATTTGGTTTCTTTTTCTCTGCAGGTTTTTTTGTACTCGTTGTACTCCTCATCAATTTTATCATATGCTTTTTGCTTATCTACAGCTACTTTTTTAGCAGATTTAAACTGAAAAATGGTTATGGCCATAAATATTAGTAAGGCTACAATTATTCCAAAGCTAAGCAGCACATAGTTTTGTTTTTCCATATCAATACCCAATACACTGAGGTTGGCTATGTCATGAGCACTTTGTTGTACTGCTTGTTCTTTTTGGGCTGCAACCTGCTTTAACTGCTCTACCTGAGCCTGAAGGGTTTGTATTTCTGTTTTAGCGGTAGCCAAATCTTGCTCTGTAGCAGTGAGGGATTGACGTAAGCCTTTTTCGGAAGCCGTAATGGCTTGTTGCATATTGGTATAAAAGGCATCCAGTTTGCCAATTTCAATAACCTTGTGCCCTTGGTAAGAGTTTGCTTTTTTCAGGTTATTAAATTCATGGGTAAGCGTGGTAGAGGCAGATTTCTCTTTTTCTTTCGGAGTGGTATCCTGTGCATGTACAAGGCTTGTCAGTACACAAAAGCTCAGGGATAAAACAAAGGCTTTTAAAACAGGAAAAGAGGGTTTATACATATTAATTATACATTAATGTGGACCTTGCGCGCAGGCCAATCAGCCTTTGCCAAAAAGTTATTTAAATAAAACTAAAATACTGGTTGTTTATTGCCAACCTTACAGGCTATCTCCACTTTGGGAAGAATACTTAGCGCTTAAACTTAATTCCGGGCGCAATAATTCAAAAAAATAATGAAACGAACATGAACGCCCTACCAGAAGGCGCCTGCAAATTATATAAATTTAGTACCGATAACCAAACCAGCTTTTATATAATTCCCAAGTATAGCGTTAAGTACTTAAATATCAGCAATTTATACGGCAGTAAAACCAAAAAGTATAATAATTTTAAGTTGTTAGATGATTGTAGTAGTTAAGGTGTTGATTTGTAATTACTTAGTTTTATTTAATGCTTACTGCTTTGCTTGCAGAACAAAATACAGGAAAGAGCAAGCGTATTAACTTTATAAGAAACCAACCTGCCTACCTGTTTTGCGTTGTCTACATAAAATCAAACTTTTATTAAATGGCAACAGAACACTACTATACAGAAGCAGTTTGGAGTGCTACCAGCACCGGAGGGCAAACTTATTCCTCGTTAAATAACGATATCCATGCAGATGTAGCAATAATAGGAGGTGGCATAACTGGTTTAACAACAGCGTATACATTATCTAAAGCAGGGCAGCGTGTAGTAGTGCTGGAAGCAAAGCGAGTAGGTATGGGTACTACAGGTTCATCAACCGGTAATTTATATGCCGCCATCGATCAGCGCCTGTTTTCTGTTGAGTCCAAGCATAATACAGAAGTTATGCGTGCTGTAGCAGAATCGCGCAGCGCGGGCATAGATCTTATAGAGCAGCTGATTAACGATTTTTCTATAGATTGCGATTTTGTGCGTGTACCCTGGTACCTTTTTGCTACTTCTGGTGATGACTTGTTGAACCAGGTAGATAAAGAGCGTAAAGCAGCATTTACTGCTGGACTTACTGTAACAGGAGAGGTATCCAGCCAGTTTCCCTATAAAGTTGCGTCAGCAGTTAACCTGCCTTACCAGGCACAGTTTAACCCCTTAAAATACGTACGCGGGTTAGCAGCGGCCATTGCAGGAGACAATTGCCGCATTTACGAAAACACCAAAGTACTTGATGTAACTGATGGTGAACCCTGCATAGTAAAAACAAATAACGGCACAGTAAGGGCAAGAAAAGTTATAATGGCCACGCATGTGCCAAAAGGCATTTATGCAGTGCAAACAGCAATGGAATATAAAAGAGAGTTTGCCATGGCTGTAAGGTTAAAAGGTGATCTGCCTTTGGGTGGTGTATACTGGCATGTACAGAAAATGCAGCATTATTCTGTAAGGCCATACCGTAGCGAAAAGGGCAACTACCTCATTGTGTTAGGTGCACCGCATACCGTTGGAAATAAAAAACATACTGAAGAAAGCTTTAAAGAAGTAGAGCAGTACCTGAGGCAGCATTTTGATGTAGATAAAATTGAATTTACATGGGCAGCCCAGAACTATAAACCTGCAGATCATCTACCATATATTGGTAATAGTCCGGCAGAAAAAAATATTTATATAGCCACTGGTTTTGCTGCAGATGGCCTGGTATGGGGTACAGTGGCAGCTATGATTTTTAGAGATGCCCTTACAGGCCGCGAAAATAAATGGGCGCCTTATTTTGATCCTAAACGCTTTACCCCGGTTGCCTCTGCCGGTACCTTTGTAAAAGAAAATACAATAGTGGCCAGCAACCTGGTAAAAGATTACCTTTTTTATGGTGAGGCCAGTGAGCTTAAGGAAATACAGGCAGGCGAGGGCAAAACTATTAAATTAAACGATGAGCGGCTGGCCGCCTACCGAGATGAGCACGGTAAGCTACATATAGTATCTTCTGTATGCCCTCATATGGGGTGTATTGTGCATTTTAATAACGCAGAGAAAAGCTGGGACTGCCCCTGCCATGGCAGCCGCTTTTCTGTTGAGGGTGAGGTATTGGAAGGACCTGCCTATCACAACCTGGCTAAACCTAAGGATTCGCCAGCTTTACAATAAGTACATTTGTACTTAACTATTTTGCCTTCACTACAACTGCCTCCTGGTTCTTTTTACCAGGAGGCAGTTGTAGTGAAGGCAATAACTTTACTTCTTTATTTTTGATACATCTATTTTGAACAACTTGGCTGCATTTTTCCACATAATTAGCTCTTTTTCATCTTCTTCAAGGTCTAATTGTTTCATAAATGCCAGGTAAGAGTGCATGGTTGAAATTGGCCAATCGGTGCCAAACAGGAGGTATTCTGGCTCACCAGCATATAATATCATTTCTTCGAGCTGCTCTTTCATGTATTTTTCAAACCTATCCGTAAAATCACCAAGTACAAGCCCGGAAAAATCTGCATAAACATTGTTGTTTTTATACACCACCTCCATACAATCTTTAATCCAGGGATTGCCTACATGGCAGATCACTATTTTTAACTCGGGGTTATCTACGGCTACATCATCAATGTGCAATGGGTGTGCATAGCGTACTTTGCCTTTAGGTGTATAGGTATCACCGGAGTGGAACATTACGGGCACATCATATTCTACAGCCAGGTCATAAATAACCTGCATGCGCGAATCGTGAGGGTAAAATGGCTCATAACCCGGATATAGCTTTATTCCTTTTATCAAACCGTCTTTCAGGTAATCGCTTATTTCCCGTAAATCCTTTTCTTTATAGTTTAGAAAGCTTACACCTGCTACAACCGAAATATTATTGTAGTCGCGGGTAACCTCAACTACCTGCCGTATGCCAGGCCTGTGCTCATTTACTTTATAGGATGTTAATACCAGTGCATAATCCACTTTATTTTGTTCCATACTGGTCTGCAGCCTGTCCAGGCATTCCTGTACAGAGGTTATTTTATCTTCGTGGTAATTATTTAAGTGCGTATGAACATCTATGACCATTTTTCCTTTCAGTTAAGTTTAAACTTTTAAAAACGACTGTGTGTGCGAAAGGTTGGTTTTCGGGTAGTAAAGCTGATGCTTATTAAGGTATTTATACCATAGAAATATGGAATTTATTTATTATTCTATATTTGTAAAAATCCAAATCATATGAATGTAAAAAAGTGGTTGCTTCGTATTAGCCTGGCTGGCCTGTTAATGGGAGGTATATTATTTATCCTGGTAATGTACCCGATGCTTACCTACGCTCATAGTACCCGGTACAGCGGCATGGTGGTATTGCACCAGCATCAGTTAAACACTTCACTGCTTCCTCATATTGATAAAGCGATAGAATCCTTAAAAACCAGTGAATTATATAATCCATTGCTGGAATTACAGATCTGTGTGAATGATGGTGCATTTTACCCGGAGTTGATCGGGCAACTACGTGGGCCGGCATTTGCCTGGGGCTTTCATAACAAGTTGGTGCTGATGGGAAAGGCCTACTACCCTAAAAATTATGTAGACTTACATGGCTACCGATGGAATTTAACCCAATTACTGGCGCACGAGGCCATACATTGCTACCAATTTAGTGCGTTGGGTATTTTACAATCTGCGCCCTTGGCCCACATTCCTGCCTGGAAGTGGGAGGGCTACCCGGAGTATATTGCCCGGCAGCTGCCAGACCAAAAAGATTTGAAACATAACATAGAGCGCCTGCTGGCATGTGAAAAGGATAATAGCTGGGCAGTTTATTTTGCTGACAGCACCATGGCTCCCAAAACATATTATAACTACTGGGTATTGGTGCAATACTGCCTGGATATAAAAGAAATGACTTATACAGACTTGCTGGCAGACTCTAAGCCAGAAGAAGAAGTAAAGGCAGAGATGTTGCAATGGTACAAGGAGCAAGAATAGAATTTTATTAATATGTACTGTAGCAGGTGTGGTATAAAAAACACGGCTAGGCTTTACAAAATAGTAGGTATAAATACAAAACAGAGATAAAGCAATAGCTCAACAATAAGGGTATTTTTACCGTACACGGACAAGCTAAAGTTTAATTTAATTGTATTTTTTAACGTTTTTTACACTCAGATGTCCGAGCACAACGGTGTCATGATGCAGTTCTTCCACTGGTATACTGCAGCCGATGGCACATTATGGAAACAGCTTAAAGAAAAAGCACACGCACTGGCAGAGGCAGGTATAACATCTGTATGGTTGCCACCGGCTTATAAAGGAGAAGGTGGCGCCAATGATGTAGGATACGCTGTGTATGATTTGTATGACCTGGGTGAGTTTGATCAGAAAGGTTCGGTGCGCACCAAGTACGGTACCCGAAATGAGTACCTTGCTGCTATAAAAGCAGCCCAGCAATGTGGTATACGCGTGTATGCTGATATAGTACTTAACCATAAGTTAGGTGCAGACCATGAAGAAGAGTTTAAAGCTACTCCTTACAGCCCCCACGATCGTAACAAAGCCACTGGCGATTTAGAGACAATCAAAGCATGGACGCACTTTACATTTCCTGGCCGCAAAGCAAAATACTCAGCTATGGAATGGCACTGGTGGCATTTTAACGCAGCCGATCATAATGCTTACCAGAATGCATCCGATGCCATTTACCTGTTTGAGGGTAAAGCTTTTGAAACAGACGTAGATCTTGAACATGGAAACTTTGATTACCTGATGGGCTGCGACCTGGATATGAATAACCCAGAAGTACAGCAGGAGCTTTTTAAATGGGGCGAGTGGTACCTGGATACTACTGGTGTAGATGGTTTCCGTTTTGATGCCGTAAAGCACGTTAAATCCAGTTTTTTTGTGGACTGGCTCAAGCACATGCGCAACTACAGCAAGCAAAATCTTTTTGCAGTAGGAGAGTACTGGTCTGGAAACATTAAATCCCTTACTCATTTTATTGATGCTACCCAGGGTAGTATGCTGCTGTTTGATGTAAGCCTGCATTTTAATTTTGCCAAGGCATCCAAACAAGGCAAGGGTTTTGACCTCCAGCAAATATTTCAGAATGCACTGGTACAATCACACCCAGAACTGGCAGTTACCATAGTAAGCAATCACGATTCACAACCTTTACAATCTTTAGAGTCTGTTATAGAAGCCTGGTTCAAACCCTTGGCTTATGCTCTTATTCTTTTAAGGCGCGATGGCTATCCCTGCCTGTTTGCAGCAGATTATTATGGAGCTCATTACAAAGATATTGGTAAAGACGGACAGGAGCATGAAGTATGGATGGCCAGGCACCAATGGCTGATAGATGCGTTTCTGAAAGCGCGTAAGCACTTTGCCTATGGTGAACAGTATGATTACTTTGACCACCCTAATTGCATTGGCTGGACCCGCACCGGCAATGAAGATGCCAAAGGCGGACTTGCCGTGCTGTTAAGTAATGGAGAAGATGGAAGTAAATTTATGCAGACTGGTAGTGCCGGAACAACTTATAAAGACCTTACTGAACATATTACAGATACGGTTAGTACTAATGAAGAAGGCTGGGCGGAGTTTCGATGCAAAGCAGGATCTGTATCGGTTTGGGTGCCTGCAGATACGAACTAAATGTATTTCTTTCAACTTATAAAAGCGTATTACTAATTATAATTACTCTTTATGCTGCGTTGGATAGATGTTATAAAGTTTGCCCGTTATGGCAATCCGGAGCCGGAGCGTAGAATTGAGAAATCTGATGAAGAGTGGAGAGCACAGCTAACACCCGAGCAGTTTTATGTTGCCCGCCAAAAAGGTACTGAGCGCCCTTATACCGGGGCGTATTGCCGCAGTTATGAGCCTGGCCAATACATTTGTATATGCTGTGGTAGCTTGCTTTTTGATTCAGAAGAAAAATATAACTCCTTATCGGGTTGGCCTAGTTTTACACAGCCGGTAAACAAAGCAGCCATTAAGTACGAGGTAGATAATACCCATGGTATGAAGCGGGTAGAGGTAATGTGCAATGTTTGTGATGGGCATCTGGGCCATGTTTTTCCGGATGGACCCGAACCAGGCGGATTACGCTATTGTGTAAACTCTGAAAGTATAAAACGGATAGACGAAAAAAAGCTTTAGCCACCCTGGGTGGTGGCTGTTTCTGGTGCATTGAGGCTATAATGCAGCAGGTAAAAGGAGTAGAACTGGTAGAGTCGGGCTATAGTGGTGGCAAAATAATGAACCCTACCTATAGGGAAGTAAGCAGCGCTCGCACAGGCCATGCCGAAGTAGTACGTATTAAGTTTGACCCTGCCCAAATTAGCTACAAAGAGCTGCTGAGTATCTTTTTTGCCATGCACAACCCCACATTAATTGATCCTGTAAATACCACGCACCCGCAATACCGATCGGTAATTTTCTATTACAATGAAGAGCAGAAAAAAGAAGCCGAAAGTCTGATTAAAGCACTGCAACCCGATTTTGAAAAACCTATTCTAACGCAGGTGCTGCCCTTTAAAGCTTTTTTTAAGGCCGAAGAGCACCACCAGGATTATTACAGGAAAGATCCATCCAAGGGCTACTGCCAGAATATTATAGATCCTAAATTAAGGCATTTAAGGGAGTTGTTTCAATCCAGGCTTAAAGAGGCAGGCACTTAATCGAGCCAGCCTTTTGCTTTTGCTTCTTCATAGCCTTTAGCCCTTAATACAGAGGCTGGATTGTCCAGCTTTCCATAGCCCCATTCATTATAGGTGGTGCGGTCGCCATTATAATCGGTATGTGACATGTCGCGTACTATCTCCAGCACATCCAGGTCTTTTGCCATTTTCCAGGCTTCGGCTTTACTCAGGTACATTAAGGGCGTATGGATGCGTATATCTTTATCCAAGGCTAGTGTCATGGTAGTTTGGAGGGAATCTACAAAAACGCGCCTGCAATCGGGGTATCCAGAGTAATCTGCCTGGCACATACCACCTACCAGGTCGCTAATGTTGCGAGTAAAGGCCCAGCTGGTAGCAAGGCTTAAAAAAACAGCATTACGGCCGGGCACAAAAGCAGCGGGCAGCTGTTCATTTAATTCATGCTTTGCAGATACATCTTTATCGTGTTCTGTTAACGCAGAACCCTGCAGCATTCCGCTTATATCCAGCACAGTAAAGGGTACCTGGGCCTTTTGAGCAATAAGGTGTGCCTGCTTTAATTCAACTTCATGCTTCTGGCCATACTTAAAGCCCAAGGCTTCTACATGTTTAAAATGCTTCTTTGCCCAGAACAGGCAGGTTGTAGAATCTTGCCCACCAGAAAAAAGTACAAGTGCTGAGCCCGTTAAATCTGACATAGGTATCTGTAATTAAGCGTTAATTGATTTTAGCCTTGCTCGTGTATAGTAGCACCTCTAAGCAATCCTATACAAAGGTAAAGTATATAAATTTGAAGAGGTTCTGCCTACTTTTAAATAAGTTAATGTAATTTTGCACTAACTATATGCTGATTGTGTTACAGACAATGTTACAGAATTTAGCTTAATTTATCAGCAAGGATGAATAATTTACAGCAAACCGATATTAAAGAAGAGTTAAAAAAGAGCTACGAGCTGGCGCTGGAGCATACCCAGAGCGCACTTGACTACATGGCTCAGTTTGGTATAAAACCAGATGGGAAGTTTGGACTGTTTTTACCGCCCGATACCAGGCAAGCCGATATTCACCGCATGCCTTACATTCATACAGCCAAGCAACAGGTAGTTTATGAAACAGAGACCGGTGAGTTTTCTGCGCTTTGTCCATTTTCTGGTCTTCCGGATTTTGGCGTTCTCCGTGTTGAGTATGTACCCGGTTCGTTTATACTTGAGCTTAAGAGCTTAAAATACTATATCCTTTCCTGGAGAAACATCGGTTCTGCTCAGGAAGACATTACGGCCTATATTTTTGAAGACTTGAAAAAAGCGCTTCAAGATCCGGATTACCTGGTAATTACAACAGTTTATAATGTGCGTGGTGGCATTAATACTACTTGTACAATAGATAGCCGTAAGCAATAAAGTTTATAACCTAAGGCATTAGTTGCCTGGTTAGCAAAGCCCAAAACATGTAAATGTTTTGGGCTTTTTTTTATTGTATGCCTATACATACTAATATGCAACTCTGGCCGGTACTGATTGTAGAGATATACGATACGTATAAAATAGTATTTAGAAAGTATTTATCCGCACATTAAACAAGATATACACTTATTTCTTATTGCTTTTTTAACTATTTGAAACCCAGTGTCGTAACTGATTGGGGTACACGGAGCACAACAAGGTCTGTAAAAGGGAGGCAATCTCCAAATTGCAGAATTCTTATTTTTTAACCTCTGCTTTGTGAACCTTTTTAACCTTAAATAACCAACAGGGAGGCTCTTTTAGGGCAACCTGCTTAAAACTAAACCAATCATATGTACAATTATAAACAGGTAATTGAGGGAATGCTTACGGGCTATTGTGCCATGCCTGATTTCTGGGATGAAGTATTTGGTCCAGATGGTCAGGTGCGCCCACAATATAAAAACCTCATAGAGCAATTTAAATACCTATCGGCAGAAGATTTTGATATGCTGGATGAGAGAGCTCGCCAATCATTTTTAAAGCAGGGTATTACCTATTCTGTATACAATGATAAGGAAAAGGGTCAGGAGCGTATCTTTCCTTTTGACTTAATTCCCAGAATAATTGAGGCTGACGAATGGGAGACCATTGAGAAAGGTGTTATACAGCGTAGCTTGGCCATAAATGCTTTTCTGCACGATATATACCACAAACAGGAAATATTCAATGACGGTATTTTGCCCCGGGAGCTGGTTCTTACCTCAAAGCATTTTTGCAAACAAATGATAAATATTGATCCTGCAGGGGGTATATACAATCATATTTCCGGTACAGACCTAGTTAGGCATAGCGATGGGAAGTATTATGTACTTGAAGATAATGTGCGTACTCCTTCTGGTATAAGCTATGTGCTTGCCAACCGAACGGCCATGAAACGCAGCCTGGCACATATTTTTACTGATGTAGAAGTAAGGCCGGTACATGATTATATGGATCAGTTACTTGCTATAATGCGCTCTGTTGCACCAGAGGGCACTGGCGATCCTTCTTGCGCAGTACTAACCGATGGGGTAGCTTCTGCCTATTTTGAGCATTCCTCTCTGGCGCTTAGCATGGGTATGCCTTTGGTTGAAGGCAAAGACCTTTATGTTAAGAATGATAATGTGTACATGAAAACAATTCGTGGGCCTAAAAAAATAGATGTACTGTACAGAAGAGTAGAGGATGAATTTTTAGATCCTCTGTTTTTTGAACCAGATTCAGTTTGGGGAGTACCAGGCATAATGAAGGCATACCGTGCAAAAAACATTACGCTTATTAATGCACCAGGTACCGGCGCAGCAGATGATAAATCTGTGTATAGTTACGTGCCGGATTTTATTAAGTATTACTTAAATGAAGATCCGGTATTAAATAACGTGCAAACCTATAAATGCACTGAGGACGATGACTACCATTATGTAATGGAAAATATTGATAAGCTTGTTATTAAACCTGTTGATGAGTTTGGAGGGCACGGTATATTGATAGGTAATACTGCTACAGATGAACAGATAGAAGAGCAGAAAAAACTGATTGCAGCCAACAGGCGTAAATATGTTGCACAACCTATCATTTCTTTATCTACTCATCCTACCTATATACCTTCAAAAAATAGTGTAGAGCCCAGGCACATAGATTTAAGGGTTTATACACTCTTAGGTAAAAACAAGCAGTTTGTTTTAAAAGGCGGACTTTCGCGCGTGGCTTTAAAAGATAAAAATCTGATTGTTAACTCAAGCCAGGGGGGCGGATCCAAAGATACCTGGGTACTATCAGCTACAAAAGTAACTAAGCCAGCCGTAGCAAAAACAGAGCGGGTATTGCATATTAAAGACCGTACACCCTTACAAAACAAATACACAGCTCTACATGCTGTACGTAGTAAAAGGAGAGCCAAACATTAGGCCGGCGCAAGGTTATTAATTTTAACTATAAAAAATATGTTATCAAGAATAGGAAATAATTTGTTTTGGATGGGGCGCTACCTGGAAATGGCTACACAAATTACCGGCTATACCAAAGTACATTACCTGTCGTATGTAGATACCCCTTTTCCGGCGTATAAAACAGAAATGCTGAACGATGTATTAGAGGCATCTCAACATAAAGATGAGTTTTATATATATAACAAAAAAGCAAAAATAGAAGAGGTGTTACAGTTTGTTGCATTATCAGACCATAACTCCTGCTCAATCAAAAAGCTGGTAACCCAGCTAAGAGAAAATGCCCGTGGTTCCAGGGACAATATTCCTCCAGATTTATGGGAATATATAAATACTTTTTACCATACTATTAACGGTTTTGAGGGCTCAACCATGCAGGGAGAAAGTTTCCAGAATTTTTGCCAGGCGGTAGATATGTACCAGTATACCATAAAAGGATACGTTGGCAATGCACTGGTTAAAAATGATGTATGGTTATTGATTTCGTTAGGTATACACCTGGAAGGTGCCATACAAACTATTCGTTTTCTAAAGCATACAATGGCAAGCTTAAATAGCCTCCAAGCCGAGGAATACCCTGCTGAGTACGAGAGTTTTAAATTGCGTTTACTGCTCGAAAGCCTGGGATGTTATGAAATGTATAAATCTTACTTCCGGCAGAACGTACATCGTATGGACGTACTCAATTTTATTGCTTTTAATACCTTGTATCCCAGGTCTGTTGCTTACCATGTTAATGCTATCAAACAAATAAGCATGGATCCGCACTTTAAAGAGCATAAGGTAATCGACTCTGTGCAGCATCATGCAGAAACACTAGCAGAAAACATGAAAAACCAGACACTGGAAACTTTAAATGAGCTGGAAGTTGAGTTTTTAGAAGACACATTAGGGAGCTTACAGGGACTGGCAGGCATGTTATCTCATAAATACATGGTCTATTAATAAGTAGAAAACAGTATTGCCTGGATTATGCTATCTGAATTAAATGAGAATGTTGTTAATATTTAAGTAGTTATTTGTATTTTGCAGAGCGTAATTATCAAAAAGAAGCTGAATTCATTTTTAGCTTCTTTTTTAGCTTGTATAATACAGTAAATGCTGAGCTTTTTGTATATTAATTTGCGTTATAAAAAAGCAATACGTTCATAATTGTCCGTAGCCATTAAAGTAAAGGCAATGCCATTTATATAAATTGTCTGTCTGCTAAGGGGCTATTATCGTATATAGCAAAATATCAAAATCATTAAACTACTTGAGATATGTTAATTTTCTTAACCTTTTTAATAGCTTTTTTTATTGGCTATTTGTATGGCTATAAAATTCGCCCTAACCAGCGCCTGCGCGAAACTATAAAAGAACTGAGGGAAAAGTGTGTTGCTACCCTTGAGGAAGGTAACAAAGGTGTTTACAGAACTATGGTAATGGAAGAGACTACTTCTTCAGAATTAGTGGTTGAAGTAAAAGAGCTTGCTGTAACTAAAAACGGCCAGGTAAAAGTGCAGTACCTGAGCGCGTATTATAAAAACCCTGAGTTCAGAACCAAGAAAGGAGCCGCTCTTTTAGAAGAAGTACATGGCCTGCTTGGCGATTACCTACCCATGCACGAAATAGAATGGTTTGATAATACATCACGTCATCAAAACATCAAGGACTTTATAAATGACCTTGATAAAAGCTATACCGTTTAACCCTGCTAACCTATGAGTACTACAGAAAAATCTGACCTTATTGTACCTGAAAATAAGGAGCAAATTCAGCAAAAAGCCAAAGACCTCTCTAAGTCTATTGATCCGGGTAAGCCCGAATCATTAACAAATTTTGGAGTAGAAACGCAACGCAAGCTGGGTTACTATTCCAACGAATTACTTACCAAAGTAAAGGTAAAAGATTCTGGTGATGCCGGTACCGCCATCAATGAGCTGCTTACCCAGATCAATATGATCAAAATTGATGATGCTGAAAATCCGGGTATGTTTTCGCGTATGGTAGGAGGTATTCCCTTCATGAAAAAGTTTGTAGATAAATCAAAGCGAATTGCCAGTCAATACAATACCATTTCAGAAAATGTTGATGATGTGGTGGTAAAGCTAGAAAAAACGAGGCAAAGTGTTTTGAAAGATTCTACCAGCCTGGAGGTTATGTTTAAGCAGGCAGTAGAGTATATATACGAGATCCGCTCTCTGATTGCAGCCGGCCGTTTAAAAATTGAAGAGCTTGAAACTGAAACCATACCTAAACTACAAGCAGAAGTAGAAGAAAGTAATGGCGATGAGCTGGCTGTACAGCGCCTGAGCGATATGATTGCTTTTAAGGAAAAGCTGGAAAAGAAAGTGCATGACTTTACACTTTCGCATACCATTGCTACCCAATCAATGCCGCAGATCCGGATGATACAAACTACCAACGATGTGCTGGCGCAGAAAATACAGAATTCAATAGTTACCGTAATACCCGTATGGCGCCAGCAGGTAGCTATTGCCCTGGGGCTTGAAAAGCAACGCAAAGCACTTGAGATCCAGAAAAAAGTAACCGATACTACTAATGAAATGCTTATTAAAAATTCTCAGCTGCTAAAAACCAATGTGGTTTCTGCAGCACAGGAAAATGAGCGTGGCATTGTTGATGTTGATACTTTAAAGAAGGTAAACAAAGACATGGTAGAAACCCTGGATGCTGTTATTAAAATTTCTGAGGAGGGTAGGCGCAAGCGGGAAGAGGCTGTAAAGGAGCTGGCCCAGGTACAGGAAGAACTGAACAGCAAAATCATCGGGACTTTTAATAAGTCTAAACAAATTGAAAACGAATAATGGCAGGCGAAACCAAAGCGCATTCCACATATACAAAGCAGGAGAGTATTCTTACCAACGAACAGGATGCTCTCCTGGACTTGTATATCAAAAGCCTTGATGAGTTTTTTGTTAGGTTAAAAGATTCTGAAAAAATACAGGTAGAAATAGAAACACTACACCTGAAAAGAATCCTCACAAAGTAAATGTTAAAGCAGATCCGTTCCTTTTTAGGATTACGTTCTTCCTCTTCCCGTAAAGTTGTAGGAAGTGCCATTAGTTTTGATTCCAAAGAACTGGATTATATAAAACAGTCAAACAAGCGTTTAACTGATTTATATGATCTGGCCAAGCAATATAGAGGTACCCTACATGAGCCTAAGCTCAGAACCGTTTACGATAAAACAAAGAAAATACACGGTTACCTTATTGCACAAAAAAGGGTGCATGAGTTGGAATTATTCCACCTTCAGCAAACAGATCATTTTATAAATACCTTTACAGCTATCATTAATGTTCATAAAGAACATCATGAACCTGTAGTACTGCCCCCCTCAAAACCTGTTGTTCAGGAGCGGGTTAGTATACCTAAGCTGGAGGCAAATCAACATAAAGAAGTTACCTTTAACCCTCAACCAGCATCTGGAACCATAATTAGTGCTGATACAACAGGAGAAGGTCAGCTTGCTTCCAGTAAATTAGTTCTTCCCGTAGCATTTATCAGCCCTGCCATACGGGTAGTGTATGCTGAAATTCCAACAACAAAAGGTAATGTAACCAGGGAAGTAGGATTTACTTCTACAAAGCATGAGAAAGACAGCTTTCTTAAATTTATTATTTCACAATTGGGCATATATGACATTACCTATTTGGGTAATGCACTGCTTGTAAAAGCAAAAGGAAGTGCACAGGTTGCTTTACCTATTTTAAAATGGAGAGGTAATACCTATGCCCTTGATCTGGATGATTTTAAGCTTTATCCTGTACATGTGTAAGGCTTTAAACTTCGCATAGACGGCATGTTTGCCCCTATCAATGACAGGTAGCGTTAAATATGTATAACTTTTTTAACGCTACTTGCGTGATTTATGGAGCAGTAGTATAGTACATATACAACAGAGTGCAATTTTTTAATCTTACTGTCATGATCAAGCCGTATGCAATACTCGCTTCTTTTGTTACAACTGTACAAAAAAAAGTTCTATCATCTTTTTCTGCATACCGGCAATTATCAGTTCATAAAGTATCAACAGCTGTAAAAGCATATCGCCCAAACATTACCTTGCATTACAGCCGCACGAGCCGTACTTGCCGGTTAGCTATATTTTCTATTTTACTAAGTTTTATTTTAAGCAGCTGCGCTACCTGGAACATTGGCTCGCGCGGGCAGCGCAAGGTAGAAGGTAAAACTTTTGTTATTGCTGGTGCATCCAGCGGTTTTGGCAGAGGAGTTGCCGAACAACTAGGTGCATACAAGGCTAATGTAGTTCTAGCCGCCCGCAGAACAGACCTCTTGGAAGAAGTAGCAAGCCAGGTAAGAGCAGCCGGAGGAAGCGCGCTTGTAGTAACCATGGACATAAGCAAGCCTGAAGATGTGGAACGGCTAATGAATGAAGCGCTTAAAGAATATGGTAAAGTGGATGTATGGATAAACATGGCCGGTGTTGGAGGAATAGGCAGAATGTGGGAAATACCGATTGAAGACCAGGCAGGCATTGTTGACATTAACCTGAAAGGATTTATTTATGGGAGCAAGGCTGCAGTTGACCAATTCAGAAAGCAAGGGTATGGCCGGCTTATTAATATGGGATCTGTAGAGTGTTTTGTGCCATTGGCCTACCATGCTTCTTATGCTGCTACCAAAGGTGGGGTACTTAACCTTGGCCAGGCCTTAAACCATGAGCTTAGGCTAAATGGTTATAAGAATATACAGGTTGTAACTGTAGAGCCCTGGGCAGTAGATACACCTTTCTGGAGGCATGCTGCCAATTATAGTGGCGGTGCCCCGCGCATGGCAGCTATGGACGATCCTAAAAAAGTAGTAAACGCTACAATACGAGCATCCTACAAATACCGTAATGAGTTGCCAGTAGGTTGGAAAGCACAAGGAGCCTGGTTCTCGCACCGGTTATTTCCTCGTTTTACAGAAAGACTTTCGGCCAATATTATACACAGGTACCAAATTAAAAATGCACCTCCCGCTCCCCCAACATCAGGATCTGTACATGAGCCTATGCAAGAAGGCAGAGGTGTGGATGATGGTGTACGTGAAAGGATGAGAAAGGGAAAGCAGTAAGGTTGAACAAAAATGTATCAAAATCTTAATTTTTAACAGCATGCATATAGCCATTCTTTCTACGAGTGTACGGGTGGCCCGTAACAGCCACAGGGTGGGTGAGTATTTTAAACGATATATTGAGAGCCAGCAAATGGCCAGTTGCGATCTTATTGATTTGCAGGATTATAACTTTCCGGTGTTTGAAGAGCGCCTGCGGTTTATGGAAAACCCGGCTGATTCCATTGTAGAGTTTGCAGGCAGAATGGATGCTGCAGACGGGGTAATTGTAATTGCGCCCGAATATAATGGTGGCTACCCGGCAAGCTTAAAAAACGTAATTGATTTGCTTTCAGGAGAGTGGAAAGGTAAACCTACCGGCATTGTTACAGTATCAACCGGACCATTTGGAGGAGCGCTACTTTTACCATCGTTGGTGTTTACACTCTGGAAAAAAGGAGTGTGGGTAATAACTGCCCGCTACCATGTGCCTATAGTTGATGTGGCATTTAATGAAGAAGGCATTCCGGCAGAACAGGAAGCTACTGATAAACGTACAGCCGTATTTTTACAGGAAATGCATTGGTGCCTGGAAGCAAGAAAACGAATGACCGACTAGGGTTTATCTGATGGTTAATTGTTAATTAAAAAGACAGGTACAAGTGCTGGCATGCTTCGCAGTAGTAACAGGATCGGTTGGTTTTATATAGCTTTGAATGTAGCAAGGGTATATGGTCCCTGGGACATTCTTTCTTTCTATAAACCAACCAATGCTCATTAGCTTCGTCTTGTCGTATCCACTCAAGGTATTTAAAACTTATTGAAATACATGCGCTAAGCAGACTTTCAATTTTTTTCAGAGGTATTTCGCTGATCTGGCTTAAAGGGTGAATACGCGCCATGAAAAGTGCTTCATTTTTAATAATGTTGCCAGCGCCGGCAACTATGTTCTGATCAAGGAGAGCATCACATATTAACTGTTCTGGCTTAGCTGTCAGTTTTTCTAAGGCTTTATTTTTGTTAAAAGAAGGATGCATTATATCTGTACTCCAGTCATATAGATCTGATAACGTAGCTTCTACAAGGCGGCAGTCACATGCATATAAGTTAATTGTTCCGCTTTCAAACTCAATCCCCAGGCGTATACTTCGGTTTAAAGTTTTGTTTATCTCATATTTTCCAAACAGCATCAAATGTACGCGGATGGTAAAATCTTCAAGGCAAAAAAATATTTCCTTGCCAAAAGTTTTTATCTCCTTAAGTTTTTTGCCTTGAAGTTTAGTAAAAGGAATGGGGGCATCGCCATAAGCATACAGTATTTTCTGGCCAACAAACTGCTCTGTTTGCTCCTTCATAAACTGCATTTGTGGCCCTTCTGGCATAATAATGTTGTACGCTAGCTATTAATAAACCGATAAGATTTAAGTTAGGCCATTTTTGATAAGGTCTTCAGGGGTATCTACATCAATCACTGCCTGCTCAAACAGGATGCTCTGCAAAGTGTCTGCATGTTGCTGGAGTATTTTCTTGGCTCCTGTATCTCCGCTTAACATAGCCAGCTCAGCAAAATGTGCGCGGTCAAAAAGTGCGGGCACCCCCATTTGTTTACCATACCTTGTAGCCACTATAGGTGCGTTGCTATTTTGGTATACTGCTATAATGGATTGAAGATGAGAAGCAGTAACATGTACCTGGTCGCAAAGCATAATAAGAACCGCATCAAACCCCTGGCTATTAAATATTTCCTGTAACCCTCTGCGTATGCTGCTTCCCAAGCCTGCCTGCCAGTTTTCATTTTTAACTATTGAAATCGGCAGATGTTGTATGGAGGGTAAAATCTGCTCATAGTTAGCACCTAATACAACATAAAGGTTATGGAATTGAGCTTGCAGAGCGTTAAGGATTGCTTTTTCCAACAATGTATGTCCCTGGGCCTGTACTAATTGCTTGGGCCGGCCCAAGCGTGAAGAGCCTCCGGCAGCAAGAATCAATCCGCAGATGTTCATTCCTGGCCGGTGCTTATAGTTACTACCGCCATTTTGGTTCTTTCGTGTATAGGAACTTTCTTTTCAGTAAGCGGGTGCCCAGGCCGGTTGGCAAAAAATGCTTTTACTTCACTGAGAATTGAAAGAGCAATTTCTTCGGGGGTTTCTGCCCCGATATCCAAGCCAATAGGGTTATGCAACCTGTTACCTTCCTGGTAAGCAGCTAATGAAGGAAACTCTTCCACCATACGCTCATACCGTTTTCTGGGACCCATTAAGCCTACATACGGTATATTTTTATCCTGTAGAAATTTTAACGCATTTGCGTCAAACTTATAACTGTGCGACATGACCAGAGCAGCAGAAAACCTGCCGGGAGCAAAATCTTTAGGCAGGTTGCAGAAATCGGTAAAATTCAGGGCATCTGCACTGGGTATGCGTATAGGGGCCAGGTGGGCTACACAATTGTCATATACAAATACTTTCCAGCCTAAAACTTTAGCCAGATCGCTGAGCGGTACTACATCCAGGCCTGCCCCGAATATATACAGTTCCAGGCCGGAGTTTATATACTCAAAAAAGACCTCGGTTTGCTCTTCATCTTCATTAAAAAGCATATTTACTGACTTCCCTTCTTGTAAGGCTCTAGTAAAGCCTTCTGTATAGTTATTCCAGTTTTCAGGGAGGGGAGCTTGCGGCCCGCTCCATAAAAAGCGAGCACCCCTTTGTAAACGGCTACCATACAAAACGGTACCCAGCACAGCTTCCCTGTTATGTTTAAAGAAGTTTTGTAAGGTTAAAACCGGATTAGCAGGATCATCTTTGTGCAATGGCTCCAGGATAATTTCAATTTTTCCGTGGCAGCCCAGGCCCAGGTACAGGTCATGGGCTCCTTCTTCACGGGTGTCATACGTAAGTAATTCTACCTCTGTACCGTTCATTACCTGGCGAGCTTTTTTAAGGGCATCACCTTCCAGGCAGCCACCACTAACAGAGCCTTTCCATTTGCCATCTTCCATTATTAGCATTCGGGCACCTGGCCTGCGGTAGGCAGAACCTTCTACTTTTACCACAGTAGCTAATGCAGCTTTTTTGCCGCTTTCCAGGTATGTGGTATATGTCTCTATGATCTGCTGTATTTCTTTCATCTAACTATTTACTTCAAGGCAGCTTTTACATCTGCTACGGTCACCAGCTCCCCTTTATTGCCCCATGAGTTACGAATGTAATTCATAACATCTGCTAACTGTTTTTCGTCAAGGTCCTGGGCAGGCATTAAGCCAAAGTAGGTAACACCATTTACTTTCATTTCACCATCAATTCCTTTTTTTATAAGCCTGATGGAGCGAGGTGTGTCTACCATCAGGTAATCGGATTTTGCAAGAGGAGGGAAGGTGCCTTCCAGCCCTTTTCCATTATCCATGTGGCACATTGCACAGTTGCTTGCATAAACCTGTTCACCTCTCTTAATGCTTTCGGCCAACTCTTTTTCTTTGTTTAATAAAAACGAAGAAAAAAGCAACATAGCAGGTAGGGCAATAAGCATTAAAACTCTTTTACGAAACATATACTAAATTGAATCTGGATTAATTATTTTTTTTAGGCAGTGCCTTTAAATACATCTTGCTCAACAAAGGGCTGGTTGTATATCCGTTTACGGGTTGCTTTAAATATAGCGTTAGCCACTGCACCGCCTGTAGGAGGCAGGGCTGGTTCACCGAGACCTGTAGGATCAATACCATTGTCTACAAAATGCGCTTCAATTTCTGGTACCTCGCGCATGCGGATCAGGCGATAGTTGTTAAAGTTTTTCTGCGCAGGCTCGCCTTCATTAAAAGTTAGGTTACCAAACATAGCATGGCCGAGGCCATCTACTATCCCCCCCATAACCTGCTGGCGGGCACCACTTAGGTTTACCACCTGCCCACAATCAGATACTGCAAATATTTTTTTAACAACAGGCTTGTTATCTTTTACTACAACCTCTGCAACCTGCGCAACATACGATAAGTGGGAGTAGTATACACTAAAACCTTGGTGTACTCCTTTCTTTTTACCCCAGTTAGCTTTTTCAGCCACTTGCTGGGTAACTATTCTCATTCGGTCAATATCATAACCAATTTTACCAACAGGAGCTTTTTGTGCTTTATCCATTAGCTCCAGCCTGAACTGTATAGGATCTTTACCAGCTTCATGGGCTACTTCATCTAAAAAAGCCTGTTCGGCAAAAGCCAGAAAATTGGTAATAGGAGCACGCCATGGTGCAGTAGTAATCGGAGACTTGTGCTCAACTGAGTCAATCAGCAGGTTATCTACAGAGCCTGAGGGAAAGTTATTTTCGCGGGTAGGGTTGCCTGCATTAATACCAACACCCCTTAGTTTATACCCGATCATGTTCCCTTTTTTATCCAGAGCAGCCTCAAAGCGGTAGCGTACGGCAGGGCGGTAATTTCCCCCGGTCATATCATCTTCGCGGGTCCATAGTAACTTTATTGGTGCTTTGGCCAGTTTTGATACTTCTACGGCTTCTTCAACATAGTCAGCCATTAACCTGCGGCCAAAGGCTCCACCCATACGGGTCATTTCTACAGTAATTTTTTCTGGCGCTATACCTGTTATTTTTGCGGCTACTGCTTTTGCACGGTCCGGGGTTTGCGTGGGGCCTACCAATTCTACACCATCAGGGCGAACATGTGCAAAGAAGTTCATAGGCTCAAGGGGGCTATGCGGTAAAAACGGGCATTGATACTCCCGCTTTACAACTTTGCTGGCTGTTTTAAAAGCTGCTTCCACATCTCCATCTTTACGGCGTACAGTTGCTTCTTTACTGTCTAGGAGCTCTTTAAACAGCCGGTTATGATCTGCACTGCTTTCCAGCGTTTCTTCGGCCTCGTAAGTAACTTTAAGGGCTTTGCGGGCTTTATTTATTTGCCAGGTAGATGTACCCACAACGGCTACCTTGTTATTAAATGTTACTACATCAATTATGCCGGGCATTGTTTTGGCCGCCGCCGCATCTACTGCTTTTATTTTCATGCCAAAAGCAGGGGGGCGTTGTACCATAGCAAGCAACATACCCTCACGCGTAAAATCAATGCCGTAAAGCGGTTTTCCTGTTATAATTTCGTAGTTATCTACGTTATTAACTGCTTTACCGATCAGTTTAAAATCTTTACGATCTTTAAGTTTTACGTTAGCAGGAGTAGGAATTTTAGCAGCATCAGTAGCCAGTTCGCCATAACTAAGTTTGCGCCCACTGGCCTGGTGTATTACCATACTGTCGGCAGTAATCAGCTCGCTGGCAGGTACGTTAAGGCGCTTTGCAGCAGCTTCAACAAGCATATGTCGCGCGGTAGCACCTGCTTCGCGCAGGCGTTTCCAGGAGTGAGGAATTGCTCCACTGCCTCCTGTTACCTGGCGTTCATATTTGCTGTTATCCAGCGGTGCCTGTAGTGTTTTTACGTTAGCCCAATCTACATCTAACTCATCGGCCACAATCATTGGGAACGATGTTTTAATATTCTGGCCAATTTCCGGGTTGGGAGAGTAAATAGTAACCAGCCCATCTGTACCAATAGAGAGGTAGCTATTAAAAGATATGGCTGTTGTGTTAGCTGCGGCATCAGCCAGTACACCTTGGGCTACAGCTTTAGTATCGCCAAGGTTAAAGCCTATTAAAAGGCCACCGCCAGCGATAAGTGATTTTTTTAGAAAGTCTCTTCTGCTTGAGTTTGATTGGCTTGACATGGCTATTTAAGTTTGGATGAGGCTAAAGTAACAGCTTCACGTATACGATGATATGTGCCACAACGGCATATATTGCCAGACATGCCAGCCTCTATTTCTTCATTACTTGGCTTAGGATTACGGTTTAATAAGGCGGCTGCAGACATGATCTGGCCTGCCTGGCAGTAGCCACACTGGGCAACATCTACCTCATTCCAGGCTTGCTGTACCGGGTGGTCTCCTTTTTCTGAAAGGCCCTCAATAGTAGTAACCTTAGCATTGGTAAGGCCTGCAACAGGTAATACACAAGAGCGTACCGCCTGACCGTTTACATGTACTGTACAAGCACCGCATTGGGCAATGCCACATCCATATTTAGTGCCTACCAGGCCAAGGTTATCGCGCAATACCCAAAGGAGAGGAGTGTCTGGCTCTACGTCTGCTTCAAAGGTTTTGCCGTTTATGTTCAGCTTATAAAGTGCCATGCTTTTAGTGAGTGTAATTTCGAACTTCTAAAATAAGGAAAAAAATACTAACAGAGGCGGTCAATACTCCTCTTTATATTCAAATTAAATGGTTCTTTCGCCACACAAAGGCTTATGTATAAATATTTATTGTATTAATTTAAACTTCGTGTTTTTTTTATTAACTTGATAATGCCCGGCAATAACACGAATTTGTTTGTTTATCGATGTACAATTACCTTGTGTTATCTGTCTTAATGGTTCAATCAGAAGTAGTTTACGCCTTATGAGCTTGTTTAAGTATTTAAACTAATCATATGGAATGCCTGTATTTTTTAAGCCTGCCTGTCTTATTCTTTTGAAAATATAACAATATACTTTCAAAAGGAGTCTCCATCGTATTTTTCAAGCCCTTTACAACCAGCTAACAGGTTGTTAATTCTCTTTAATTTTTCAATCTTAATTTTTAATATCATGAAAAAGACATTTTTAGTATTGTTACTATTTGTGTTTAGCGCACATGTTTTGTTAGCGCAAACCTTCTTATTGCCTGTATCCTGTAAATCAGAATCTGCAAAAGCCTCGTATCGCAAAGCATTGGAAAATATGCAACACGCTAATTTTGAGGCGTATACTGAGCATATCGATAAAGCCATGCAGGAAGACCCTACTTTTCTTATGGCTTACGCGCATCGTGCACTAACACACATTAGCTTTAATCAGCATGATAAAGCCAAGCAGTATATTCAAAAAGGATTAGAGGCACCTTCAACAGGGCTTACTTCTGCCGAGCATATTTTACGAAAAGTGCTGGTATTACTGGATCAAAACCCCAAAGCAGACCCTACAGCCTTATTTAACGAATTGGTACAGACGTATCCCAGAACTCCGCAGGCTTACGAAATGCGAGGGGTAGTATCCTATTTTATTACAAAAGATAACGCCGCTTCTTTAAAAGATATAAAGAAGATAGTAAACCTTAGTCCATATTATGCAGGAGGGCAGAATATGCTGGGCTATAATTATATGGCAATGGGTAATATGAAGAAAGCAAAAAAAGCATTTGAGGCCTATATCCGTATGGCTCCTGAAGAAGCAAACCCTTATGACAGTATGGGTGAGTATTATATGAATTTAAAAGACTATACCAAGTCTGCAGAATTTTATGAGAAAGCCGCTGCTTTGGGTATGGTAGATGCTCAAGAGAAAGCAACAAAGGCTCGTGCTATGATAGCGCAGTAAACGGGTAACCTTAAATTATCAGTTTAAAAGATAATAGCTGTTTATAAGATATTTTTTTATAATATTTGTGATTGTATAGATTTTGTCTATGAGTTAATAGGTATTTCGTATCAGAAAAAGTAGGTTCCCTGTCTGTAAATAATTACTTTTAGGCATCAGTCCTTTTATGTAATTTTTTACCTAAAACTCTATTAAATCATCAATACAATGGAACATCAAAAAGACAGGCATGTTGCTCCCGACTCTCCCGTTTGGGATACCAATGAGTCTAGAAGGTGCCCTTTTATGAATGGTGCTGTAAATTTTACTGCAGGTAGTGGAAGGTCTAACCGTGACTGGTGGCCCAACATGTTGAACCTTAGGATATTGAGACAACACTCATCTTTGTCTGATCCGATGGGGGAGAAATTCAACTATGCCGAAGAGTTTAAAAAACTCGATCTGCAGGCTGTAAAAGAAGACCTGCATAAGCTTATGACGGACTCGCAGGAGTGGTGGCCTGCCGATTATGGCCATTATGGGCCGTTTTTTATCAGAATGGCCTGGCATAGTGCCGGTACCTACCGTATAGCCGATGGGCGTGGTGGTGCAGGCTCCGGTTCGCAGCGTTTTGCACCCCTCAACAGCTGGCCGGATAATGCCAACCTGGATAAGGCACGCCAGTTGCTTTGGCCAATCAAGCAAAAGTATGGCAAAAAAATATCGTGGGCCGATCTCATGATCCTTACCGGTAATGTTGCCCTGGAATCTATGGGCTTTAAAACCTTTGGTTTTGGTGGTGGCCGCGAGGATATCTGGGAACCCGAAGAAGATATTTACTGGGGAGCAGAAGGAGAGTGGCTAGGCAATAAAGAGCGCCATGCCACTGGAAAACTGGAAATGCCGCTCGCTGCCTCGCACATGGGCCTTATCTATGTAAACCCCGAAGGCCCGAATGGAAACCCCGACCCTCTGGAGTCTGCCCAGCATATTCGTGAAACATTTGGCCGTATGGCTATGAATGATGAGGAAACCGTTGCTCTTATTGCTGGAGGGCACACCTTTGGTAAAACCCACGGTGCGGCCGATCCACGTGAGTATGTAGGCGCAGAGCCTGCAGGTGCCAGCATTGAAGAAATGGGCTTTGGCTGGAAAAATTCATATGGTAAAGGCCACTCTGAGCATACCATTACCAGCGGCCTGGAAGGTGCCTGGACTACAACTCCTGCTAAGTGGGGGCACGATTATTTTAAACACCTCTTTGGATTTGATTGGGAACTTACCAAAAGCCCTGCAGGTGCCCACCAGTGGAGGCCTAAAAACGGTGCTGGCGAAGGTCTTATCCCTGATGCACACGACCCAACCAAAAAGCATGCACCTTTTATGCTAACCACCGACCTGGCCCTTCGGGCAGACCCTGATTATGAGAAGGTTTCAAGGCGCTTTCTGGAAGACCCGGATTATTTTGCGGATGCTTTTGCCAGGGCCTGGTATAAGCTAACACATCGCGATATGGGACCTATTGTACGCTATCTTGGGCCAGAGGTACCCCAGGAGGAACTGCTTTGGCAGGATCCTATCCCTGCAGTTGACCATGAACTGATCAATGGTACGGACATATCCCAGCTTAAAACCATGATCCTGGAATCTGGTTTATCAGTATCTCAACTGGTAACCACTGCCTGGGCTTCTGCTTCTACCTATCGCGATTCTGATAAACGCGGAGGTGCCAACGGTGCACGCCTGCGCCTGGCTCCTCAAAAGTACTGGGAGGCTAATAACCCCAGGGAACTGGCTAATGTATTAAGCAAGTATGAGGAGATACAGGCAGAATTTAATCATAACCAGACTGGCAACAAAAAAGTATCTATAGCCGACCTGATAGTTTTAGGAGGATGCGCAGCCATTGAAAAAGCCGCTAAAGATGCTGGTTATGAGGTGCATGTTCCGTTTACGCCCGGCCGAACCGATGCCACTCAGGAGCAGACAGATGAAGAGTTATTTTCTATCCTGGAGCCAAATGCAGACGGTTTCCGCAATTACTATAGAAAACGTGATGATTTTAAAGTAGCCGCTGAAGTAATGTTGGTCGACCGTGCGCAGCTCATGACGCTTACTGCGCCAGAAATGACTGTGCTGATTGGCGGAATGCGTGTGCTTAATACCAATTACGATCATTCGAAACATGGTGTATTTACCAATCGTCCACAAACACTTACCAACGATTTCTTTGTAAACCTTCTTGACATTAATACCACCTGGAAATCAACTTCAGATGTGGATTATGAGTTTGAAGGTCGCGACCGTAAAACCGGTGAGATCAAGTGGCGTGCTACCCGCGTAGACCTTACCTTTGGGTCTAACTCAGAACTGCGTGCCATTGCAGAGGTGTATGCCTGCGAGGACGGTAAAGAGAAGTTTATAAATGACTTTGTAAAAGCCTGGGATAAGGTAATGAGCCTTGATCGTTTCGAATTAAAGTAGAAACAACTTTTATAAGTGATAATACAATATTATCTGACGTAGCAAAAAAGGCCTCCTTACAAGGAGGCCTTTTTTGTTTTATGAAGCTTTGGGTTACTATTTGCTCCTGTATGTGTGTTATTACCTATAAACATTAATTGGATAAGAATGAAAAAGTTTTATTAATGTACCGTTAAGCTAGAATTGACTTTCAGGAAACAGCGCGATCTAAAAGTTATAGTTGTTTGCAGGCAGAGATTTTGGCTATATCAAATTATGAAATACGTGATTTACACTACTATATGCCTTACTAAGGCGTGGGGGCTTTTTAATTATCTTTATAAAATTAAGCTCACTAATGAGGAATAAATTAAGATTTTATTATATATTACCCTACCAAATTTTATAAGCTCTATCAGCAGTTACTTGCATTATTAATATAATGAAAGTGGGGCTAGAGTAATAGTGTAAGGAAGGTACTTAGTGTCATTAGTATGTTAAATACATTCGAACTTTCACTATGTTTTAACTTTAAATGAGAAAAAAAATCAATACAATATGAAAGTAACTAAGTTAATTCTGCTGCTATTTTTACTCCCTTTTATAATAATGAGTTGCAACAGTAAACCTATTGAGCTTGACCAATCGGTTAATGCTATAATTGGCGATATCAGCTATTTGAAAAGTTTCGGGAATTTACCGGCAGATGAGGCTGATGAAGATATAAGACTTCAGACACACTTGAAGTATGTTGAGAAAGTGCTTAGGGAAACGGAAGTTTCCGGTTTAACCAAAGAGCAGAAAGTAAACAGGCTTAAAATGCTTGACCTGCTGAATGACTACTGGACCGCAGGAGTTTTTCCTAAAAATTACGATTTTCCTGATAAGAGAATACCTTGTTTTATTGACCGAAATGGCAATATCTGTGCGGTTGGTTATTTGATTGAACAAACAGCCGGAAGGCAGATTGCTGAAGATATAAATGCTAAGTTTAAGTATGAATATCTATTAGCTATGAATGAGCAGGTTATTGATAATTGGATACAAGCAAGCGGGTTAACAAAAGAAGAGTGTGCTATGATTCAACCTGCGTATGGTCCGTCTCCAACAGACAATTACATTTCACCAGCTAACGGTATCTCTTCTTCTATGTTGGGCGGGCTTAATTTATCTCTTAGTGCAATAAACGGGGTGCAAATAGCAAGAGGGACTACCAATAACGCCATCCCTGTGTTAGGACTGGTAGCAGGAGCCGGCCAACTAGCATTTGGAGTATTAAAATATCCTCAGGGAGAGGAATCAATGAATGGAATGTTGCTTAACGAAACACAGCGTAACTTGTCGTTATTTCATATCGGCCTGGGTACGAGCACCATGGTATTAAGTACCTGGAACCTGATCACAAACAAAAAACCAAAGCAAAGAATGTTAGCCTGGAATGTTTATAGTTTCCAGACACCAAACCGTAACATGGGGCTTGGCCTCAGTTTAACAAAGCAGTTGTAATGATTAAATGAGCTATTGTATCAGTTACTGCATGTGTGGTTTTGATGGGTTTATGCTTTAGGCTCTCAGGCTTATAAATGGTCTTGAGATCAGCTTTAACAAGTAATATGCAATTAACAAGCCCGATAGAAAGCAAGAATGAAAAACAGGCAAGCTCCAAGAGATAAAAGGTTTTATATGAATTGTTTTGCTGGCAGTTTTAAACAATTTGCTTGTATATTGTTTTTGCTGCTGAGTACTTCAGTTTTTGCACAACAAGAAAGAACATCCGGAAGTATTGGTTTCCAGGCTGGCATTAACAGTGGTATACTTGGAGGTGGAGCAGGTCCTAGCTTTTCTCTCCACTTTGCAACCCGCACAGAAAAAGTAATTCAACTTGAATCAATGCTGTTCTTTGACAGCCATTCCGGAAAATCGTTTTTAAGCGGACACTCTCAGAAAAATGTAGGCGTTGGTTTTGCAGGCGGTTTAAGAATAAATGCTTTTCCTCAAAAAAACTGGAACCCTTCTCTGCTATTTATGCCCGGGCTTATGTATAGTTCCCAGCAAACTTCCCGGCATGATGATAGGGGAAATAGTGGTATATCACCAGCACTTTGTATTGGCATATCGAATACGTTCTACAGAAAGCATTTGGTTAACATTGGTATTAACACTGGAGAAAACATTACTGCAGCATATCTGAAATATGGCTTTTTATTTTGATAAACGGTTTAAAATAGGGTGTTCTACATAATGCAATTCTGGCTTTAAAAAGAAAAAATTAACTTTTAAAGCCAGAATTGCGTGAATAATGTAAAACAAAGAAGAATGAAATCTATAGAACCTCCTCAGATTTACAGCGTTGTTCCTGCTATTTTACCTCCCGATCAATTATTTGGTCCGCTATTCCACGATGTTCAGATGAATCGTGTTTTTGAAGACTCAATCACTTTTGCTGACTGTTTTCCCAAACGATCTCCGGAAGAGATTCTGAGTTTATATGAAATTGAAAAGCATAAGAAGGATTTTAATCTTTCTCATTTCGTGGGAGAATATTTTGAAATTCCATCACCCATAAAAACGGACTATGAAAGTGACCAGCAACTACCTGTCACTGAACATATCAATAAAGTTTGGCCCCTTTTAACACGCAATTCGCAAACTAACTGCTCCATGTTGCCTGTTCCCAAATCATATGTAGTACCTGGGGCAAGGTTCAGAGGCTTATATTACTGGGATAGCTACTTTACCATGTTGGGTTTACAATGTGCAGGGGAGTATGAATTGATCAGGGAAATGGTTGAAAATTTTGCTCATTTAATTGATACGTATGGGCATATTCCTAATGCAAATCGCAGCTATTACCTGACGCGTTCGCAACCTCCTTTTTTTGCGTTGATGATACGACTTCTTGCTGGTATTGATGGGAAGGATGTTTTTACAAAATATCTCCCTCACATGCAAAAAGAATATAACTACTGGATGGATGGCTACTTTCGCCTTTCAGATAAGGAAACTTGTTTTCGCAGGGTTATACTCCTGCCAGACGGTAGTATATTAAATCGCTACTGGGATGATCTCCCTGCGCCTCGTCCTGAATCTTACTATGAAGATGTTGAAATGGCTCATCACTGTGCCCCTGATGGCGTGGAGCCTGGAACACTTTACCGGCACATACGGGCAGCGTGTGAGTCTGGCTGGGACTTTACTTGCCGCTGGTTCAGAGAAGAAACAAAGATGGAAACCATCCATACTACCGATATAGTACCTGTAGATCTGAACTGCCTGTTGTACGATCTTGAAATAACTTTATCCGAAGCGTACGAGCATAGCTCTTTTTCTGAGCCTTCTGCATATTTCCTCAAAAAGGCTGAGAAGCGCAAAAAGGCTATAATAAAGGATCTGTGGAATGATGATCATAGTTTTTTTATGGATTATGATTCAGACTTAAATAAGTCCACCAGAATACTGTCGCTGGCGGGGGGATTTCCGCTTTTCTTCAAAATTGCCAGCAAGGAACAGGCACAACACGTGCACTCACACATCAAAGAAAGCTTTTTGAAAAAGGGAGGCGTAGTTTCTTCTATTCACGAGAGTGGCCAGCAGTGGGACTATCCAAATGGATGGGCTCCTATGCAATTTATGGCCTATGTAGCGCTTCGCAATTATGAGTTTTTTGAAACCGCAGAAGAATTAAAAAAGAGGTGGATGGCCCTTAATGATAAAGTGTTTAAAGAAACCGGAAAGATGATGGAAAAATATAATGTAGTAGATCCAGATTCGGAAGCCGGCGGAGGTGAATACCCTAACCAGGATGGCTTTGGGTGGACCAACGGCATATACCTTTGGTTGAAAAATAATTAAAGACGCCTGCTATAACAAGGGTTTGGGTTTGCCAAACAAAATACATTGATATTGAATAAGCCTCCATTTGTTACCAAAGTCTTGTTGCTGCAGCAAAGCTTTTTAACAAATGGAGGCTCTTATATTACTTTCCGATACAGAACTTAGAGAAAATATCTCCAAGCAGATCTTCTGTAGTAATCTCACCGGTAATCTCACCAAGGTGGTACAAAGCCGTACGAATATCCATAGCCAGGAAGTCGCCACTCATGTTACGGTCCAGGCCGGTAAGTACTTCTTCGAGAGCATTGCGCGATTTGGTAAGCGATTCGAAATGGCGCAGGTTGGTTACTACAGTATCACCTTTTTTAAACTGGCCTTGCTTAACCGTATCAAGCAGCTTTTCCTTTAGCCTGTCAATCTGCATATCTTTGGCGGCAGAAATAAAAGTAATGCTGTCAAAGTTATCAAAAGTGCGTACATGAGCTTCCTGCGCAGAATCTATTTTATTGGCAACAGGGTAGATGGGCACATCATACTGCTCCTTTAATTTTTGTAGGGTTTCAACTAGTTCTTCGACTGTTGTTTCGTTCACATCAAAGAGGTAAAGAATCAGGGAAGCCTGCTTCATTTTTTGCTGGGTGCGTTGTACGCCAATTGCTTCTACGGTATCGAGTGTTTCGCGCAGGCCGGCGGTATCAATAAAGCGGAAGGTAATTCCTTCCAGCACCAGCTCATCCTCAATATAATCGCGGGTGGTACCTGCAATTTCAGATACGATAGCTTTTTCTTCGTTTAGCAATCGGTTTAGCAAAGTAGACTTGCCTGCATTGGGCTTACCTACAATAACGGTTGGTACTCCGTTCTTAATTACGTTGCCCCAATCAAAAGAAGAGATAAGATTGTTTACTAATGCTAAAATATCACTTACTAAATTCTTTAAATCCTGCCGGTTAGCAAACTCTACATCCTCTTCGCTAAAGTCCAGCTCAAGCTCAATTAGGGCTGCAAAGCTGATCAGGCGTTCGCGCAGGTGCTTGATCTGTTCCGAAAAGCCACCCCGCATCTGGTGAATAGCCGCCTGGTGGGATGCTTCCGAGTCGGAGGAGATAAGGTCTGCAATGGCCTCTGCCTGGGCCAGGTCAAACTGGCCATTAAGAAAGGCACGCTGCGTAAACTCACCGGCACGTGCCAGGCGGGCACCATGCTTTAACAATAACTGGATAATACGCTTTACAATAAAATCAGAACCATGGCATGAGATTTCCACTACATCTTCTTTGGTAAAGGAGTGGGGGCCTTTAAACAAGGTAAGCAACACTTCATCTACTATCTTGCCTTCATCGCGTATGGTGCCAAAGTGCACGGTATGCGAGGCCTGCTTGCTTAGGTCTTTCGCTTTAAAAATTTTGTTACAGATCGTAAACGCTTCTGGTCCCGATACCCTGATTACAGCAATGGCTGCAACGCCGGGTGCGGTAGCAGGTGCTACAATGGTAGAACCGCTATCCAGTATATCTTGAGGTTTCAATAGGTTTGATAATTAAGAGCTTGCCTTTTTACTGTATTGTTCCCAGCTCATTTTCTTATGAGCGTTTTCTCCGAAATAGCGAAGTATGGTACTAAACTCTTTGGCCTCCAGGTAGCCGGGCAAAGGTTGTATCATGTTCATCTGCTCATCGAGAAAAACAGTTGTAGGGAAGCTCATTTTACCGTTGAGCAATGAGAGAGCCAGCTCATGGCTTTTATATTCAGGCTTAAAAGCGAAAGTTTTGTTACGAAAGGTGATAGGATCCTTTCCTTCTGCATTAAATTTTACAGGGTAGTAATGCTCATTGATATATGCTGCAACAATGGGGTCTGAATAGGTAGTTTTATCCATTTTCTTGCAATAGCCACACCAGTCTGTGTACACATCAATAAGCAGTTTTTTAGGTTTCTTTTGCTGAAGCTCTACAGCTTCTTCAAAGCTCAGCCATTTTACTTCTCCCTTTTTAGCTTTCACAAGCTCTGTTGGTGAAGGTGTAGTTGTGTGTGCTCCGCTAAACCCAAAAAGAAAAACAGTACAAAATAATATAAATAATATTGCTAAATTAAATTTCATGAATACTAATATATGCTAATGAGTTAGTATGTGTATTTTTTTTTTGCGCTTTAGTAAATGCTAATATTTATACTATTTAGCATTTGTTTGTTTACCCATATTAATTATAATAGAGTAATGCAGCAGGTTTAAAAGTAATGTTTTTAAAGGAATCTGACAAGATTTTATCTTTGAATTTACTGGTTTTACTGTCTGCATTTTAAAGGGTGTGTTGCAATATACTTCTTATTGCTAAATAATAGTGGGCTCTATTGAACAGGTTTCTAGTAAATCCTGAAGATATCTTTTAAATAGTAGGCGTATGCCTTCCTTTATTTTATTCTATTTTATTTCATGTTAAATGCAGTATTGATGCGGCGGATCTTTTTTAATAGATGTTATTTGATTTGTACTGCCTTATTTAAAGTTGAGAAACAATTTTAATTTCATTTAAAACATGATTTATATTACTTTACAGCTTTTATTATGCCGGAGGGTAAATATTTACTTCCAATTAGTTTATGAAAATACAGTTACTTTTTATTTGCTTTATTTTATCGGTGCTAATGCATACAGTGTGCATTGCTCAGGTCCAATCTAAAGATAGCCTGCTTGCTGCTGCTGTAAAATTTGCAGAAGATCAGTATTTTAGTGCATTAGGCCCCCAGGTCAGAATCTACAACGGTCGTGTTTATGTTCCTGCACGTTACAGGGCAGTAGGACATCCCTTTTTTGTATCAACCGATCCTGCACCTGCAACTATTAAATTTCAGGATATAGTCTATACAGGAATACCTGCTTTGTATGACGTTTATAATGAGCAATTGATTATTGATAATGCTAATGCAGCTGCTTCGCAAATTATACTGCCACTGCACTTAGTAAAGCACTTTACCCTAAACGGACATTTTTTTGTTTATAAGAAACCTGGCACAGCGCCTGGATTAATACCAGCAGAAGGTTTTTTTGAATTGCTTTATACTGATCAACAGTTAGAGGTGCTTTCCAGGAGAAAGAAGGTAAGAAAAGATCAAATTGAGGGTAGGCAAAAATTAATAAAATATCTAACCGATGATTCATTTTTTATTCTCAAAGATGGAGTTTATCATCCTGTCAAAAGCAAATCATCAGTACTAAACGTGTTCAAGGAGCATAAACCTGCCTTGCGCACTTTTTTGAGAAAGAGCTCAATAGGACCCTTTGCACAGAACAGGGAGTTGGCAATTGTGGCTTTAGCCCAGCAGTATAGTATATTAACTTCGCAGCCATGAGGTATGTAGTTATTTTGCTTTTGCTCCTGGCTGGATCCTTTTTGCAGCCTAAGGCTTTGTATGGGCAAGAGCTTACCGTACCTGCTATAACAGGAACTTATCACGATGTTAAATTTGATGATTTTGTAACAGAAACTGAAGCCAGAACCCCTTATCGTTTTTTTTATAATTCTGCACAACTGGATAGTGTAAGGCTAAACCTTAAGGTAACCGACCAGCCTTTAAAAGCTGTTTTAGAAGCTCTGTTTGAGGGTACTGATTTTAATTTTGCCATGGATGTGCAGGGTAGGGTATTTATTGTAAAAGGATTTCAGTTACAGGCTTCGCTACCCGAAGGGTATTTTGATACAGGAAAGCCTGCCGGCAATACTGGAAGTGTTAGCCTGTTTGATTATATGCTCTCCAGGAAAAGCAGGAAAGGGGATGAAGAACAAAGGCTGTATGAAATAGGCTCGCGTACAGCCGAAATAATACCTGGTACAGCTACCCTGGCCGGCTATGTAAAGGATATTACTACCGGTGAGCCTATTGTTGGGGCGGTTTTATTTGTTGAAAAGCCCAAGGTAACAGTTATAACCAATCATTCTGGTTTTTACTCCATTACCCTGCCGCGGGGTAATCATGAATTAAGGATCAAAAGCCTGGGCATGAAAGATAGCAAACGTAACATACGGCTTTATGGAGATGGAAAGCTTGATATCGAAATTGAAGAAGATATCATACCTTTAAAAGAAGTTGTGGTAGAAGCTGATAAGGACATAAATGTAGCCAGTGTGCAAATGGGGATCGAACGGCTTGACATCAGGACGATTAGGCAGGTGCCCACAGCCTTTGGAGAAGCAGACCTCTTGCGTGTAGTACTAACCCTGCCAGGGGTAAAATCTGTAGGAGAAAGCTCTACCGGCTTGAATGTACGTGGAGGCGGAGCCGATCAGAACCTTATCCTGCTTAATGATGCTACCATTTATAACCCTTCGCACTTGTTTGGTTTTTTCTCTGCTTTTAACCCCGATGTGGTAAAAAATGTA
>FPIC01007967.1_pt1 | contig 33780 bp, 37 predicted proteins | sample 1504481 | NCBI WGS metagenome assembly FPIC01 (sample SAMEA4475357, study PRJEB15587) | soil metagenome | biome: Soil; feature: Field | place: India | collected 2015-03-11 | depth 0 m
CGACGTAGAGAAATACGCGAGGGGGAAGGGAGTGATGATATACAGCTACTAGCGGGCGTCATATGTTTTTGCCGCGCGTCCCTCGCGAGCCACTTGGCCCGACGTCTGGGGCTGGACAGCTCTCTTGCCGGTTGTGGTTCAATAGCGTCAGCCTTCCTGGAGCTTTTGTGGCTTTTGTGGTTACGCTCTTTTATTGACTTCTCGGCGATCTGGGGGCTTATATCGAGTTTGTTTGGTCTGTCTTATCGCTTCTCCTCGAGCAGTAGTGTGGATCTGTTTAGAGGCCGTGGGCGTTGGCGGGGGTCTGGAGGGGCTACCGCGGCCGGCCTATTGGGCGGTGCACCGAGGTGGTTGGCTGGTGGCACGCGCCCTGGGACTGTGTTCACGAGAATGGCTGGGAAGGCGCAGAGAGGGCCTTTAGGTTGACCGGACTGGCGTGGACTACGTGGTTCGGGCTCTTATGGCCTGGCTCGCGCTTCCTGTTTTGTGGGGCTCTGGGCTTGTGTTGTCTGGGCCCCTAACGAGGGGGGTTGTCCGCCTGCGTGGGGCATTTCCGGCGTTTAGTTTTTTAACTTCTTGATCCTTTCTGCCGATGTCTAAGGAGCTTATTGTGAGCAAGATTGAGAACGGCACTGTGATTGATCACATACCTGCGGGCCGCGCACTTGCGGTGCTTAGGGTGTTGGGGATTACCGGGAAGGAGGGGGCTAGAGTGGCGCTGGTTATGAACGTCGAGTCTAAGAAGCTGGGGAGGAAGGACATTGTGAAGATTGAGGGCCGTGAGCTGACGCCGGAGGAGGTTAACATAATCTCGGCAGTGGCGCCCACGGCCACGATTAACATTATCCGCAACTTCGAGGTGGTGCGTAAGTTCAACGTCACGCCGCCCGAGGTGATAAGGGGCAGATTTAAGTGTAAAAACCCCACCTGCATAACAAACGCCCCAAGAGAGCCGGTTGAGCCGACCTTTTACCTCGTCAGGAGGGAGCCTCCGCTCTTCGTCTGCGCCTACTGCGGCCGATACCACGAGCTCGGCGATTTGGTATGATCCAGCGACTTCTGGAAGTCGGCGTGGTGAAATTTGGCGACTTCGTCCTATCCAGCGGCCTCAAAAGCCCGTTTTACATAGATTTGAGAGCCGTCTTGGGCCACCCAGACCTCTTTCAATGGGTGGTCTCGCAGTACCTCTCCACCTTGTCGAAGTTGGAGTATGACGTGATCCTCGGCGTCGCCACAGGTGGGATACCCTACGCCTCTGTCTTGGGCTACCTCCTCCAAAGGCCGTTCGGCTACGTGAGGCCGGAGGCAAAGGGCCACGGCGCCGGTCGCCAGATAGAGGGGGCAGAGGTGGCTGGAAAGCGGGCGGTGGTTGTCGACGACGTGTTGACCACTGGCAAAAGCGTGTTGGGCGCCATCTCAGCCGTTGGGGAGGCAGGAGGCCGTGTCACAGCCGTCGTGGTCTTCCTGGACAGGGAGCAGTGCGGCGCAGAGGCCGTCAGGAGAGCCGGCGCCGGGGTGTACAGCGTTTACAAAATGAGGGAGCTTCTCGAGGCTCTGAGGCCCCACATAGGGGAGGGGCAGTACCGCTCCGCGGTGGAGTACCTCTCGCAATGGCGTTGCTGACCGCTGTAGCCAGAGCCCTCCACTACGTCCACCCGGAGATCAGCTACAAGCTTGGCCGCCTCCTCTTCTCCCTGCCCCTCCCCCCTTGCAAGTGCGAGGGGGGCTGGGAGGTGGGCGGGGTCAAGATCTGCGGCCCCGTCGGGATCGCCGCTGGGCTGGACAAGACTGGTATGTACGCCAGGTTTCTCTCCTTCTTCTGCCCTGGCTTTATCGTGGTGGGCTCCACCCTGCCGCGGCCGCGGCGGGGGAACAAGCCGCCGAGAGTTGCCAGGGTTTGGCCCTACTCCATGGTCAACGCCATGGGGCTTAACAGCCCCGGCTTGCCGCGCGTGGTGTCTAGGATCTCCAACCTCAAGTACCCGGTGTTCGTCAGCATAGCGGGCTTCAGCGCCGGGGACTTCGCAGTGCAGCTGGCCTACCTGCGCAGGTACTATAAGCCAGCAGCCGTGGAGCTGAACATCTCCAGCCCCACCTATCGGGGGTTTTGGCGGGTCGCCCCGGAGCTCGACGGCGTGGACATCCCTATTTTCCTAAAGGTTGGGCCCTCAGTCGATCTCAGAGAGGCGGTAAGGCAAGCGGTGAAGGCTGGGTGGGGGCTCGTGGTGACCAACACATTGCCCATTGAGGACGGGAGGCTGAGCACGGGGGGAGGGGGGCTGAGCGGCCTCCTCCTCTACAGATATGGGGTGAAGCTACTGGAGAGGGCAAGGCGGCTGGCGGGGGACGGTGTGCCGATTATATACAGCGGCGGCTTATACACTTGTAGCCAGCTGGGGGAAGTCCTCAAGCTTGCCAACGCCGCCGAGGTCTTGACCTCCGTGCTGTACTACACGCCGTACATCCTGAAGCTCCTCAACCGCTGCACGGCGCTACGGCCTTAGCCTCCTCCACGAGCCTCCTCAGCCTGCGCCAGTGGGAGCCCACCCAGTAGTACTTGCCGCACCGAGCACAACGCCAGCACTTCTCGCTACGGATTTTGTGCCCCACAGCCGCCTCTGCCTCGCCGCAGTCCACCTCTTCCAGTTCGCCCCCGCATAGGGGGCAGACGGACTTCTCGAAGGGCCTCATGCCTAGGTTCAGAAACACGGAGACCCACTTGACGTGGTCGCCTGTTTTCAGCAAGATGGTAGGCCCCCTCCTGCGCCTAAACAGCTCCTCGTCCCTCGTCACAACTAGGCACTCAGTCTCGACAAGCTCCACATCTTCAGCATCTGGGCTGTACACGACCGTGGCTCCGAACAGAATGCGTAGGATCCTGGCGAGCCACCCCAACATGGCGTCTATGTATACACAATTCGGGACGGCTGTCCCTATGTTTTTGTACAGCACGTCACACGTTTTGTTGGGGCTCACTAGGCCAAGTTTTGGCTTAAAACAAATTTGTGATGTAGCGAGTTGGGAAGACTGTATTGTTGACGTTAATATACATATCACCAGTTTCAGCGGATGGAATATAGCTACCAGCCAGGTAGAATACCTATCTCTACAGATATGTTACTAACATCTCTTTTTAGCAAATGGCTTTCTACTCACTACTGTGGCTTATTAGCCGTGGTACTTGACCCCATTGGATGCGGTGTTTGCTTATTAGTTGGGGCCAGATGATGCACGCTGTGTGGGGTTTCACCACGTAGCAAATATTTGTTCCACCTCGTCCCACGGTATCGGCGCGCCGCGCCCCTCTTCCGAAATTCGGGATGGCCCGGGAAGAGCGGCGGCTATCTCGTCTACGGGGCAACCGCCCCACTTCTCGGCCAGCTCTTTGGCCAGCTTCCCCTTTTCCTTATTGCCGGGGGTCACCACCACGTATCTCTCGGCGAGTAGGGGGGCCGACTTCGGTGGGGCCGCCACGGCTCTGTAGATGTCGCCGTCTCTTCTACAGCCCACCGCCAGCTCTAGGCGGATGTGCCTTACGTACTCCCTCTTACCGTACACCATGAAGGATCCTTTGGCCAGGTATTGGCCGGAGGGGGGTTGCTTCGACACTTGCTCCCCCCTTACGTAGTATACGTCGACGGCGTGGATGCCGATTTTCCACGCCCTGCTGTACGCCGCGGCGAACTGGGCCACTTGCAAGATCTCAAGCGGATCATCCATGGGTGGGGCCGCCACGGCGGAGGCGCCGGGTATGTCGGCGTGGAAGAAGAAGTAGTGGTCTTTCAGGTACTTCCTAACCACCGCCTCGTTCTGCGACGCGTCTCTGCCGCCTATCACCGGCCTCCTCCCAGTAGTGACCGTCCAGTGGAATTTCTCAAACCAGCTCCTCTTAGCCACCACCTTGGCCGACGCCTTCAGCGCCTCCTCCGCTCGGCGTTGTTGCTCTTCGAGGGCAGAGAGCTCCTTCCTGAGCTTCTCCAACACCTGCTCCGCCTTCCGCGCCTTCTCTTCCAGCTCCTTCGCCTTTTCGAAAAGCTCAGTGATCTGGCGGCCTAGGGGTAGGCCCTTCTTGAGCTCTACGCCCCCTCCCTCTGGCAACTCTATCCTAATCTTGGAGGCGTCTACGTTTACTACACGTATACTGGACTCCCTGCCGGCAAGCGCCTCTTCTATCTCTACCTTATACACAAGGAGCTTGTGGGCAACCGCCTTGAGCTTGGCCGCCTCGCTCCTGTATTCAGGAATTTTCTCCTCCAGTTCCTTGATTGAGGCCTCCAGCCTCTTACGCCTCTGGGCTATGCCCTGCGTTGCCTGAGCCGCCGTTGCCTCCAGCTCCATGGGGGAGAAGTAGAAGTCCAGGGCTGACCAGAAGGAGTCGAAGCTTTTGTACTCGTCGCAGTTGAGGGAGACGGGCCTAATCGGCATGACAGTTACGGGGACGCCGTCTTTGATGCAGACCGTCGGCTCCAGAGCCCCGGCCCGCACCCTCTCGATGAGCGTCTTAAACTCCGCCGCGATGTCCCGGGGAGACTCCCCCGCCCGGGCTATCAGCTCGTCTGCGAGCTCCGGGCCGGTGCCCAGCCTCCTAATTAGGCTACGCCTAAGGTCGCTGGGGTCTATGGCCTTGGCTAACTCCTCCACGTCGGCTGACAAGGCGTCCACGAAGACGGCAGGCGGGTAGGCGTAGGCCGCTCCTGGTACGACGGCCCTATCCTTGCCCTTGTAGCTGTGCATGAGCCAGACAACCCTGCCCTCGCGGACTGCGACTATGTTAAACGGCTCCAAGAGCTCGGCCACCAGCCTTCCGGTGGGGAAGACGAATTCCGCAATCCGGTCGAAGCGGGGCATAGAGACTGCGAGGAGCCTCTCGTCGCGGAAAAGCCCCCTCAACGTCTCAGCCCCCTCGTGCGTCTTCTCGGGGACGATGCCGGTCAGGGAAACCCTGAACTTGGTGACAGCCACGAAGCCCCCGGCGAATTTGAAAAGGTACCCGGCGCCGGTTCTGTATACGTTTTCCAGCTTCCCACCTGCCAGACGCGACATCTCAGCCACAGACGCCAGCAGGTCAAAGGCGGTGACAACCCTCTTCACGACTTAATAAAACAATGTAGATATTAAACTGCCCAGCCGGCGGCTCTAGGCGAGGCGGACTCCCACCTTCTCCAACACCTCCTTCATGACGAGTGCATCCTTCTCCAGGAGGGGGGACTCGCAGATGAGGGTAATGGTTATGTCTCTGTTTTTCAGCTCCCTGGCGAGGGGCTCGAAGGGGGGCATATTCCTCTCGATGGGCTCGTGCTCGTCAACGAATTTGCCGTTTCTGTAGCGGATCGAGGTGAAGTGGGTGTGCATGTGGGCGCCTCCGAACTCCTTGGCCCAGAGGTCGAGGACCTCGCCGTAGTTGATAGAGCCGTTGTTCCTGGCGTAGAGGTGGCCCCAGTCTATCACGGGGGTGACAAAGGGGAGCTCCTTGGCGAGGCTAAAGGCCTCCTCCACGCTTCCGAACTGGTTGGTGCGCGCCGTCACCTCCACGCCTATATAGACGCCGGAGACGCCGGACTCCCTATACGCCTTTTCTAACTCCTCCTTTACCTTCTCGTAGCACTTTTTCGGCCCGAGCTTCCCGTAGTAGGCGGCGTGGACGACGACTACCCACGCCCCCATGTAGTAGGCCCGGTCTAGGGAGTCCACAAGCCTCTGCCTCGACTTCTCCACCTTGTCGACCTCGTCGCTACACAGATTAATGAAGTAGGGGGCATGGACCGAGAGCTTAACCTCGTATTCCTGAGCCGCCTTGCCCACCTGCTTCGCGAGGTCTCTAGACATGCGGACGCCCTGGACAAACTCCACCTCCATCGCGTTTAGGCCAAGCTCCCTCACCACCTTAACCGCCTCAAGAGTCGACTTTGCCTTAACAACAAACTGCGGTATCCCCGCCGGCCCGAGGTACACCTTAGCCATTACCACAGTATTTGGCATAGTTTTAATAGTTGAACATGCACTGCGCGACGCTCTGCTTCGCGAAAACGGCGGCCGATATCGGCGGTATAGGCACTAATGCAGAGCAACCCGTAGCTAGTCACGTGGACCACTCGCCGCGCCCGATGCAAGTTCTAAAATCGTGTCTTGGCAGTTCTAGAGTAATTATCTCAACGACTCGGTAGGAGAGAATGGCGTGATAATACTGCTATAAGAATGCGTAGCTTGTTGCTATGCTAGCTTGCTTGTAGACTGATAAAGCTTTGGCTCCATCGATACACTGTATCTACTTCACAACTCCATGACCACCATAGATTCCCATTGCAGAAATAGGCAGGTTGCGAATTAGGCTCTGGGCCATCTCTAAGAGTTATGATCCTTCTAGTACGATCCACGATAACTTGATATCTACAACGCCCATCGCCCATCTTTTTAGTGAAGTCACCATCACTGTACCCACTATACCCGTATCACGATCTGCAGTACCCAAGTTTTCTCATAAACCCATCTACGTCCTCGTTCTCCGGTATTCTATAATTCTCACTTCCACAATCATTCGGAGCTGGCGCTAATGCTGGATCACCCTCACCGCATCCACAGACGGAGCCACTCCAAGGCCCATTACTACACGTACCCTGTATACAACACTTCGCACAAGTACAGTCGGGTTTGCAATCAATTCCAGCAGAAACAAACAATGAGAGTAGTGTTGCAACTAAAATGAACAACAATAGGTAAAACCGTCTCATACTATTTCCACTCCACAAGATTTATTTCAGATATAAGTTTGTGAGGTGACGCCGCTAGGTCGTAGCTCCTAGCCTGGACCACCACGCCGCTGAGGTCTATGAGGTAGACGTGCCGGTAGATTTTAGTGCTAGCGTGCTCCTCATTTCTGCTTTCCGACTTAGTTCTGCTCTTAATCCTCTGCTCCATCTCCATCACGTAGCACTTGCCGCTTGGGCCGTTGCAGTCAACAAGTTTCTTGTCGACTTTAAACGTCGCCATTACGTCGGTAAAGCTCGTGATATTTATACGCAAATCTGTGACATTCCACTTGTTCACCACTCTGATAGTGGCCCCCTCCTTAACATATGGCCATATCGAGGGAGCCGCCGGCACCATAGAGTCGAATTGCGTGCAAGAGCCGGGCCTTATAGGCACCTCCTCCACGTACATGCTATCTCCGGTATAGATGTAGAGCAGGTATAGAGTGTTGTTGACAACGCGCCAGTGCGTTACTAAGGGCAAGCCCTTAATTACTCGACTGCCTTGCACTATGTTGGTGTATGTCACGTCTACTATTTCATATCCCCACTCTGTCTCTGTGACATTGAACTCATATCTTGAATACATCGCGCCGTCTGATAGCGGCACCACGGCGGTTTCGTATACGTAGTAACCAGGCCTAAGAGTGAAGTTCCTTACAGGCTCCGCGTCTATGGAGAACTCAATCTCAACATAGCGGGAGTAGTTGTCCCGTGTCCACTTTTTTCTCACTTGCTGTCTCAATGTGTTTACGTCCACTTTCTCTACCTTAAACAGATCTTCGCTTGGCTGTATCGACTTTGGAAACAGCCAAGGCCACCAAGTCGCCAACGCCAAAGCCGCCACCACCGCGGTGATCACAATCAGTACCAGTTTTAGATGTGACATAGCGTGCCCCTACACAGATTTTTTTTAACTTTAGCTTTTCAATGTAATGTTTTTAGCTGTCTTCGTAATTTAAACTATCGATTGGGAGGCCGGCATAAGAGAAGGGAACGCCCTTACATCTTGTGCAAATTCTATATTCCCAAACAGCGAAGGCAATGAGCGCCCCCTTTATGCCTTTATGTATACGAGCTAGTACTGTCTATATCCAAGCATATTTAGCAAAATTGTTTTGAAAAAATTTAAAGTAAAAAGCTAACTCTTGACGTATGGCTCGCGCCCAGCTGGGGTGGAGCCAGACTGTAGTAAGTGGGAAGGCGACGTCGCTTTGGGTGTGCAATTATGTAACCTCGCCATCCTCCAACTATTGGGTTGTTATGAGGTGTCACACGGAAGTTGACATATCTCCTCAAAAATTCCAGGCAGGTGACAGTGGTTCGCCAATATACAGGTTACAAAGCGGAGGGGTTTCGGCTTACGGCGTATTAACTGGGCGCCTCGGCTACCCAAGCCTAATGTGGGTTGCTACATTAGACTGGATCTATGTGAAGCTAACACGATGATATTTTCTATCTTTCTTTTAGACTTTTTTGCTCAGCTCGTTATTCTTTTTCTAATCTTAAGGGGGGCTACAAGAGCTCTAATCTTAGTCGGTGTTGGTATCGCGCTAGTGCCTCCTATCATGGCCTTGGCGGCCGGTATTTGCAACGTGCCTCCGATGCTTGCGTGCTTCTCAATCACGCCGACAGCGGCTGAGCTAGCGGCTCTCGTAGCTGATGCGTCGGTGGCGGCCATCGCTACGCTTGCCGCCTTAGCTAGGAGGTACTATATTGAAACATTAATATATATAACTTCACTAATATTATATGTGTATATAATTGTTAAATATTTTGATTGTATTCTGCTTCTAGAGGAAATATGTAGAGAAAAATGCCACTAAGGGTCAAAGCGTCGGCTCAGAGCCTTACAGTGACGGTACCCCTTTCTACGTCTCTGCATAAATGCTATTCAGAGGGCGAGGATAGTTTCTCAGCCTGGGAATAAACAAGATTATAATATGAACCTCAGACTTCAAACAGTGCTGGGGCGTACGGTAAATGGAAGGGGCCTAGGCGCGTACAGCAGATTTATTGAATCGTATATAACTCTCATATGCGACCTCCCAGTGTATGTAGATCTAACGCTGTGAGGTACTTGTCGGCGCTTTTCTTGGCGTTGGGGGGCCTCAGCCGCCGTGTTGTTTCTAGTCACGCAACACACCCCTTCTACAGCCGGCAACGCGACTGTTGAGGGGGGCCGTGGGGATGTGTGCAAGCTGGGGCTTAACATCACGTGTCTTGGCGGCTTTGTAAACGCCAGCGGGACGGTCTGGAGCGGTTGCGAGTACAGAGGCGAAGTCGTCCTCAACCCGCCTTTGCCCATTGACTGGGGCGGATACTGGGGCGAACGTTGGGCTTGCCTAGCGGCTGGGAGGGCCCGCGGCTACTATTACGTGGTCTTAGTCCGGGAGGCGCTGGCAGGTGGGCTAAGCAGACATGATCCGTTTCACACCGACATAGTGGTGAGGTGTTACTGCGAGAAGTATGTCAAAGACGAGACCTGCCGCGCCGTCTACCCGGCGATTGGCTACCCCGTCGCGGTGTTGATCACGGTGAATGTCAACAAGAGCGTTGGGTACGTCACTTTTTCTATACAATCCCTGGTACCAGCTGTTTAACAGAACTGTGGTTTTCGGCGGCTCCGGTGTCTACATTGATCTGCCTGAGGGGGCCGAGGTCGGCGTGAAGGAGGAGGTTCTCGGTCCTGTGATCAGCCGCTGCTCCTACGTGGTGAATGCGTCTTTAAACCCCGCCGAGCTGAGGCTGGGCGAGCCGCTTTACAACACCACGGGGCGCTACTTCAGGATTGGGTAAGCCACGCGGCGACGGCACACCCCGGCGCATGGCCGCGACGAGGCAAACCACCGCGCGTTGTACACATAGAGCGTCACTGTGGCTCAGAGTTCCCCGCGAGGGGTCTAGCCCCCGAGTAACACCCGTACTCCGTCCTCAATCTAATCTCTCGGCTGTCTCGGTCCCTCCGTTGCAGGCCGGGCACCTTCCCGTAGTTGCCTGTGGCCAAGCCGACACGCCGTGTATAGACTAGTCGGCCCAGTTGCTTGGCCTTCTTGTCGGCTTCCTCCAGCTAACGCGCCTTAGCCGGCGAAAAGTCTCGCTAATGAGGCGGCGTTTTTAACCATACATAAACACGGCCTAGTTGGCTACAATATTATTAATTTAGGATTGCATATCGCCAGTGCGGGAGGCTCCGCCGTTCGACAAGGCGCTTGGCATGTACTACTATGTGACTGACACGTGCCCCTCGGGGGGCGTGATTAAGAAGAGCCCAGAGGACTTCGTCGTGGAGGAGGTGCTGGCGGATGGGACGGTGGTGGCCGTCGGCGGCGTGGAGCTGAGGCCGAGGGTCGGGGGCTGGACGTGGATCCACGTGGTGAAGCGCAATGTCGACACGATTAGGCTGATGATACGCCTCGCCAAGGCCCTCGGCGTAAGTCCCAGGGAAGTGTCTGTGGGAGGTATCAAGGATACCCGGGCTGTGGCCTCCCACATAATCTCGGTTAGGGGGGCCGTGAAAGGTTTGCCGGAGATCCCCGGCGTCAAGTTCCTCGGCATGTGGTCAATGGATAGGCCTATGTCGCCGTCTGAGATATACGGCAACCGCTTCACCATTGTGTTACGCGACGTGGAGAGGGTGGACTGCGCCGTGGAGGCTCTGGAGGCCTTGAAGAGCGCGGCGGTGCCCAACTACTACGGCTACCAGCGCTTCGGCACTATTAGGCCTGTGTCGCACCTCTTGGGCAGGGCGCTTTTGCGGAAAAGCCCCGAGGAGTTTTTCGACGCGATGTTCTGCAAGATCTTCGAACACGAATCGGCCGCCGCGAAGAAGGCCAGGGAGCTGGCGTGTAGGGGGGAGTACCAGAAGGCCCTAGAGACCTTCCCCAGGCGATTTGTCGAGGAGAGGGCCTTCCTCCGCAGGCTGGCTCAGGGCTATGACATGTGGAACGCCATTATGGGGATACCCCTCCAGATCTTGCGGATATACGTCGAGGCGGCCCAGTCCTACCTCTTCAACAGATTCTTATCCGCCCGGCTGGAGCTAGGCCCCCTGGACAAGCCTCTAGAAGGCGACCTCGTGGAGGTGGGTGGGCAGGTGGCATATTACGCCGAGGGCCTCGGGGGGGATGTTGTGTTGCCGGTGGCCGGCGCGGGGGTCAGGATGCCGCGGGGCAAGGTGGGGGAGGCGTTGCTGAAGGTGATGAAGGAGGAGGGGGTTGACCCCGCGGCTTTTTTGAAAATGCCCAGAGGCCTAAAGGCCTACGGCTCGTACCGCCGCGCCAGGCTGGAGGTGGGTGACTTCTCCTACGCTGTTCGGGGCAGAGACGTGGAGCTCCGGTTTGTCTTGCCCAGGGGGAGTTACGCCACGGTGCTTCTGAGAGAGGCGGTGAAGCCGGCGGAGCCGTACAGACATGGGTTTTAGTGGGGAAATATTTAATTCTAGGCGGAGTAACTCCCGTGGTCGAGGCTTTCCCCGCAGACAGCGAGATCCCCATCCCGAAGAGAGACGCGTTGATAATACTGGCGGTGCACTCCTACATCCCATCGCAGGGCAACCCCCGCGCCGAGTTCCTGGAGGCGATCCTAAAAGAGCTCCAGGGGAGGGACATCTCCATCACGTTTTCCATGCCTAAGTCCTACTTTGAGAAGGCGGTTAAGGTTATGGGCCTTGAGAAGATGGCGGGGAAGTACGGGGCGAAGATAGTGCAGCCGCATCAAAACGCCAACTATAAAATCGAGCTGGAGTCGCCGAGGGGGGCTAAGATAAGGGTTAGGGCCCTGGAGGCGGCTTTTGACGAGTCGCTTTTGAAAATCGTCGTGGCGATACCGGTGAGCCACCCCCAGACGATACTCTACCTCACCACCCCCACGGCGGCGCTTCAGATACTGGAGCCTAAGGACTCGCAGAACCTTTACGAGGGGTTTAGGCCCCTCTACAAGTACATAGCGGAGATATATAAAATGGAGAAGAACACCCTGTGCATAGCCGACGGCAAGTTCGTCATAGAGGGGGACGGCCCAATAAAGGGCTTCCAGAGGTACTGGGGGGTGGCGGTGGTTGGGGAGAACTGCGCAGATGTCGACTACGCCACCGCCCAGGGGCTGGGGATAAATCCAGAGGATCTGGGCTACCTCTACTTCTACTACGGGGGGAACTGGCCCAAGACGTCTTTGCCCCCGCTTCTGGAGAAGAATAAAATATCTATCAAACTAACAAGCAACGTGGGCATCCTCCTCAGCTGGAAAAGGGGAGTGTAAGCGGTCGGCTGGTGATGAATGCGTTGGTGGCCGAGCGGTGATGGACGACGGACGGGCTGAGGTACGTTTAGCGCCACAAATAATACAAGCGCTGTCTCCATGCCGCAGGGGGCGTGAAAGTATTTAAATACGGGGTAATAGGGGGCTATGGCAAAGCGCGGTGGCAAGAGGACGGTAGGAGTGCCCTACAGGTTCCACGTCACGCCCGGCATTTTCATGAACAGCCTTGTGCCTGTTGCGGACAACTCTGGTGCTAAGCTGGTGAGGGTTATAGGCGTCGTTGGGCACTACTCGAAGACGGTCCACAGGAGGATCCCCGGCGCAGGTGTCGGCGATATGGTAGTAGTCGTCGTGAAGGAAGGGAAGCCAGAGCTTAGGAGACAAATCTTCAGAGGCATTGTAGTTAGGCAGAGGCGGCCATACAGGCGGCCAGATGGGACGTGGGTTGCTTTTGAGGATAACGCGGTGGTTATTGTGACTCCTGAGGGCGATCCGAAGGGCTCCGAGATACACGGCCCCGTTGCGATGGAGGCTACGCTGAGGTGGCCTACAATAGCAAACCTCGCCTCTATCGTCGTATAGTTTCAGACAGGTCTCCCCTTTCTTTATTGTAACTACTGAACTTATATCGCGGCAGGTGGACATTTCCGTGGCGGTGTCACAGCTTGAGGTTTTATTGCCCAAACTAACCAAGATGTCCCCCGAGAAGAAGATGGCTTTACTGTACAAGCTTAGGGAGGAACTAGACTATGAAAACTTCAGGGAGGTGGCGGCGCTTCTCGCCATCAATCTAAGCCGCGGCGAAAATCCCAAGAGGTGGAGCCTCCCCGACTTGGAAGAGGTTGTGAGCGAGGAGCAGCTTGAGGCAGTGGAAGACCTTATAGAGGGGGATATCGAGGACGTGGAAGAGGTGGAAGGCGACGAATATTTGGGACAGAGGGTTGTGGAGAGAGTATGGAGGTCGACTATATAATTGAGAGGCTGGGCCCCTACCTTGGAGGGATAGACGTGGAGAAGGTGAGGGAGGCCTTGCGGAGGGAGCATGTGGGGGTTGAAAGGGTTTTGGGCATAGAGATCGAGGAGGGGCCTAGCGTCGAGGAGCTGGAGTGTGTGCGGATTAGGAGCTTCGCGGAGCATTATGCTGAAGAGGAGAAAAAGCTGAGGGCTCTTTACAACGAGCTGAGGGCTCTCGGCATATCGCCTAGCGACATGGCCCAGCTTAGGGGGAAGATACGCGCCGCGAGGCGCAGGGCGCGCATGTACCGAGAAATGTTGAAGAAGTGTCAGGGCAGGTCAGTCACGTCATCGTTCAGTCCCCAGAGTTGACATCACACAAAGGGTAATACTCTGGGAGTTAAAACTTTATGTTCCAAGCTCCCACGACGAGATGTACAGCCTCTGCTCCTCCGTCAACTCCTCAACCTCTATGCCCATCGTCTTGAGCTTTAGCCTCGCCACTTCTCTGTCAATTTCATCCGGTAGCTTGTAGACGTCTACCTGCAGATTGTTCTTGGCGATGTACTCAGCGGCCAGGGCCTGGTTGGCGAAGGATAGGTCCATGACCTCAGACGGGTGGCCCTCCGCAGCGACTAGGTTCACGAGGCGGCCCTCTCCTATTAGGTAGACGCGCCTGCCGTTCGGCAAGGCGTATTCCTCCAGGTAGGGCCTTATCCTCCTCTTGGCTACTGCTATCCGCTCCAAGCCGGCCACGTCTATCTCCACATTGAAGTGCCCCGCGTTGGCCAACACGGCGCCGTCTTTCATCTTAAAGATGTGGCCCAGGTTGATGGCTCTTATATTCCCCGTGGCCGTTATGAATATGTCGCCGACCTCCGTAGCTTTGTCCATAGGCATGACCTCGAAGCCGTCGAAGACCGCCTCCAGTGCCCGGATCGGATCGGCCTCGACGACTATTACCCTCCTGGCGCCTAGGCCTCTGGCCCTTATGGCTATGCCCCTCCCCACCCAGCCGTAGCCCGCCACGACGACGTTTTTACCAGCAATCAGCAAGTTGGTTGCCCGCATCACGCCGTCCCAAGTGGACTGGCCGGTGCCGTATCTGTTGTCGAAGAGGTATTTGGTGTACGATTCATTTACAGCAATTACTGGGTACAAGAGTTTGCCCGCCTTTTTCAGCGCTCTTAACCTAATCACTCCTGTGGTGGTCTCCTCGGTGCCTCCCCTCAGCCTCGAAAGGAGCTTCCCACCGTCCAGGGGGCCCGCCACCTCCGTCACGTAGTCAATTGTATGATCCCTAACACCGTAGCCTATCTTGTGTATTGTTGCGGTTAAGTCGGCGCCGTCGTCTAGCGTGATTGTGGGGTTGAACGAGAGGGCGAAGCCGATGGCGTTGTAGTATTCCCTGTCAGACATGCCGCGCCACGCGTAGACGTAGATGCCCTCCTGCGCCAAGGCGGCGGCGACGTCGTCTTGCGTGGAGAGGGGGTTTGAGGGTATAAGCACCACCTGCGCCCCTCCCGCCGCCAGCGTGCGCACCAGCACCCCCGTCTCCTTAGTAACGTGGAGACACGCCGCGACGACTTGCCCGGCGAGGGGCTTCTCCTTCTCAAACCTCTTCCTTATTTCCATCAACACGGGCATATTCCGCTCTGCCCAGTAGAGCTGTTCCCTGCCCCTATCTGCCAACGATGGATCCCTGACGCGGGACTCCGGCATGAGCAGAAAAAGGATCAAGAGTATTAAAGTTCTACATTATTCAGCACATGGTCGTGCCGAGAGTGCGCACTTATATCCCAGGGCTAGACGAGATTTTGTACGGCGGCATTCCCGAGAGAAGCATCGTGTTGCTAAGCGGAGGGCCGGGTACAGGGAAGTCGATTATGGCAAAGCAATTCTTATATAACGGCCTTAAGAGAGGCGAGGCCGGCGTCTTCGTGGCGTTGGAGGAACACCCCGTGGCCGTGCGCCGCAGTTTTAGGCACTTCGGCTGGGACACCTCTCAGTATGAGCGGGAGGGGAAATTCGCCGTTGTCGATGCGTTTACAGGCGGCGTAGGGGCCGCGGCCCAGAGGGAGAGGTACGTGGTGAAGCAAGTAGACGACGTCCACGAGCTTAGCGACGTTTTGCGGCAAGCCATCAAGGAGGTGGACGCCCGCCGGGTCGTAATTGACTCGGTATCCACCCTTTATCTAACAAAGCCGGCGGTGGCCCGCGGCACTATAATGACCCTGAAGCGGGTGATAGCAGGGCTTGGGTGCACGGCATTTTTTGTGTCGCAGATCTCAGTTGGCGAGAGGGGCTTCGGCGGGCCGGGAGTAGAGCATGCGGTCGATGGCATAATTAGGCTTGACCTTGACGAGTTTGACGGGAGGCTCTACCGATCGGTAATAGTCTGGAAAATGAGAGACACGAAGCACTCCATGATGCGCCACCCCATGGAAATAAAGGACACCGGCATTGAGATACTGTGGGACAAGTTCTTGAAGGTTTCTGGGAGCGTGGTGAGGGTAGAGCCGCTGTCTAAAGAGGAGGTGGAGGCCATGAAGAGGGCGGTGGAGGAGGCGGAGAAGCGGCCCTCTCCTGTTCAGAGAAAGATTGAGGTTGAGGAGGAGTAGGTATGTCGGTGCCACTTAAGCCGGTGGGCAGAGAGGAGATCAGGCGGCTGGAATCAGCGCTGTTGGTCATGTCGCTTTTCGATAAGGAGACTTTCGAAGCTATTAAGGACCCGGGGACGAGGGTGACGTGGGTAGATTCGCTCTACGTAGCGGCGGCCGCGTTTGCCCGCGACCGCGCCGGGATGCCCACGTCAAAAATAGCGGAGGAGTTGGGGGTGACGGAGGCCACCGTGAGGCGCCACCTCAAGGGCGAGACAAGGGCAGGGCAAGTGGTGGCGAGGGCCTATGAGAAGCTGTCTAAAGAGGGCCTCAAGTTGGAGCTACCGCCAGAGCTGGCAGAGGAGTGTAGCAAGCAGGTGGCGGAGTTGCGGGAGAAGCTAGAAAAGGTCAAGAAGGCACTTGCAGAAATTCAGTCCTGGCTGTAGTTTTTAATTCCCCCCTTTTCTATCCCCATGCTGGCTATAGTCAACGAAGTGAGGAATCTGGGCGTATTTGTGGCTTACGACGTAGTCAAGGGGGTTGACAACACCAAGTACCTCCCTCAGCTGGAGGAGGAGATTAGGCGTGCGGTGGAGGAGACGCGGCAGTCGCTGTCGCTAGAGACGCTGAAGGATCACCCCATAATTAGGGCCTACCGCGACTTCTACTGGAGGGTTCTAGGCATAGATCCCACGAAGCAGAGGCCGGCCCAGGAGGCGTTGCTGAGGAGGGTCCTCCGCGGCGAGCCGTTGCCCCGGATAAACCCCGTCGTTGACGCGGGGAACGCCGCGTCGGTAAAGTACATGGTCCCCATAGGGCTGTACGACGTGGCGAAAATTAGGGGAGGGCCTCTGCGGATTAGGATGTCTAGGAAGGGGGAGGTCTTCCACCCAATAGGGGGCTCCCCCATGGAGCTGGAGAACCAGATAGTACTCGCCGCGGACGGCCAGATACTCCATATCTACCCGTATAGAGACAGCGTGGAGACAAAAATAGAGGAGGGCACGCGGGACGTGTTGGTGGTGGTTGCCGGCGTCGCTGGGGTTGGAGAGGAGAGGCTGGTACAGACGGCGAAGTACCTACGCGGTCTTCTCTCACTATTGGGAGGCGTCCCCGCAGGGGAAATTACGCTAGCGTAGAGACGCCGTTTCGAGGAACCGATCAATAAGTTCTTTGACTGTCGGCCCTTCCACTACCTTAAGCCTCCAGGAGACCCTCGCAATCGGCTTGTCAATCTTGACGACGCGCTCAATTTTCGCAGGAGTAGCGAGCAACACGAGGTCTGCGTCGGCCCTTCTAATAGTTTCTTCTAGGTCACGTTTCTGCTCCTCGGTGTAGCCCAGACTTGGCAAGACGGGCCCTGTGCCGTACTCTTCGTACACTTTTTTAATTACGCCCACGGCGTAGGGTCTTGGGTCTACCACAACTGCGCCGTATTTAACCGCAGCAATGTAGCCAGCGGCGTAGGGCAACCCTCCGTGGGTGACTGTCGGCGCGTCTTCGACCACCAGTACCCTCTTGCCCGATATGTTGCTGTCGACGCCGACTTCTAGGTCTGCCTTGGTTATGGTGGCCCTGGGGTTGACCCTCTTGACATTGGCCACAACTTTTTCGACGTTTTCCCTCCCGGCGTCACTGACCTTTGTAATTATCACGGCGTCTGCTAGACGTAGGTTGACCTCTCCTGGGAAGGAGCCGACCTCGTGCCCAGCCCTCCTGGCGTCGGTAACTACAATCATGAAGCCCGGCTTGAAGAAGGGGAAGTCGTTGTTGCCGCCGTCCCACAAGACAACGTCGCCGTGCCTCTCTGCCTCCCTCAGCACCAGTCCGTAGTCCACGCCGGCAAGGACGGGCACGCCCATCTCGACGTACTGCTCGTACTCCTCTCTCTCCTCGAAGGTAAGCTTCTCTAGGTCTTCCGGCTTTTTGAATACCTCCACGACGCTGTCCTCCAGCTCTCTGTACGGCATAGGGTGCCTCACAGCCACGACCCTTAACCCACGCGAGGTGAGTTCTCTTACAACCTCCCGGGAGACAGTGGATTTTCCCGCGCCTGTTCTAGTTGCCGTTACTGCGATGACGGGCTTTATAGAATTTAGGTACGTGTCGTTGGGCCCGTGTATTTTAAATGAGGCGCCGCTGGCCAACACCGCTGAGATTATGTGGCCAACATCCTCATAGGTCAAATCGCTGAACGCCAAGACTGCCTCGTCGACACGGAGCTCTTTTAGATATCTAGTCAACTCCTCGTAACTTTTCCAGGTGTATATTGGAACGCCTTCCGGCACGCCCGAGAGAGAGGGCGGATATCTCCTGTTTGGGATAGGGATCTGGGTCATTAGAAACGCCACGACTTTATATTCTCGCGAGCCTCGGTATACGGTGTTATAGACGTGGAAGTCTCTTCCGGCAGCTCCGATAATTGCAACTCTACGCATGCACCCATCGAAACACTGTCTATATATATCTAAATACGGTATTTGTTATAAAGAAGGAGTTGGGAACCGGCGTGATTGTCTTTGGCGATGTGCACATCGGCTCCCGCAGTGCCAAGATACAGGAGCTGAGGAGTTGTCTGAAATCAATAAGCCCGGAGGAGGTGGCGATCACCGGCGATTTGTTCGACGACCAGCACAGGAGGATTAATAGAGAGGAGGCCCTTCAGCTTTTCAAAAAGGCGATGGAAATCCTAGGGATTAGGCCCAGGAGGCTTTACATAGCGCTCAGCTCGTCTTCTCACGATCCCATTCTGCCGGGCCCCCTCGCCGCCGAGATAGACGGCGTCGAAGTAGCGGCGCACAACGGGGAGATCGTCGTAGATGGGAAATTTGTAATCACACACGGAGATAGGATGGTGAAAAACGGCGTCGCGGCATATTTCCTAGACTTGCTGAAAAGGGGACACATCGGAAGGGCCCTTCGGAAAAAGCTAGGGCTGGGGGACAACGTGTGGCTCGTATACGGCCATAGCCATGTGCCGTATGTCAACGTCCAGGAGAAGATACTCAACCCAGGGAGCTGGAAGATATACGGGGTCAGGAGGATAAGGGGCAACGTCTACGAGCTACCGTCTGCCAAGCCTCTCTGCCAGCCAGACCTCTAGCCTGGGCAGGGCCTCTGGTAGCTGGCCGAGAACCACCACCTCCCTCGGTTGCAGATCGCCCCACAGGCACTTCTCCCACATAACCCTATACCTAGTATTACTCCTCGCTACTCTGCGCACGTTTTCTAGCGTGAGCTCTTCTGGGTTCACCACAGCGCCCGGCCCGGCGTAGGCCAGCCTGTGGGCGTAGCCGACGTAGACAAGTTCCCCCGACGCGTTGGCCAAAACCTTAGCTATGGTGGACCTCCTACAGGTGGGCAGGTTCAGCACCTTGGCCCTGTACCCCAGCTTCGCCACCAGTGCCCCTATCACGGCGAATTGGTAGGAAGAGCCAGGCGGGGGAGGGACGACGGTGACCTCGCCCAGGGGGCTGGCCACGTCGAATAGGAGGTGGGTGTAGAAGTCGCGCAGTACATACCCCCCGGCTACCTCTCCCAGGATCATAAGGCGGAGATAGCCTCTAGGACTTCGCTGGGTGACATGTAGCCGAAGTGAATGTAGCCCCTCCCCTTGGCGAAGTTGTAGAAAATTATGGTGGGGGTCCCGTAGACGCCCACTTCCTCAGCCAGCCTTTCGCACTCCCTCAAGTTGCCCTCGGGGCAGTCGCCGACCTCAACCTTCTTCCCGCTGAAGGCCTCTGCGATGAACTTCAGCCTTTCATCCTCGGCTGTGCACCTCAGCTTCCTGTGCAGAGGCTCGGCGTCTTTGTGCACCACGTAGTCGCACATGGCCAACGTGATTACGCCCCTCCTCGCCATCTCCACAAGGGTTTCCTCAGCCTCTTTAAAAAGCCGCGCACAGAAGGGGCATCTGAGGTCGAAGAAGACGAGCACTGCCTTATCGCTATTGCCTATTTTCACCGGCGCCATTTCGAGCAACCTCTTTACCACCTCTGTCTTAGTGACGGGGGTGAGCCTAGGCCCCCTCTTTCTGAATATCACGGCGCTAAGAACAAATATCCATTAAAAAGTTAAAGCGGTGACGAGATTGGTCTTAGCTGAGCTGTGAAGACGGGAACGATTTCCGATATAAATCCCGGAAATTTTACTACCATGATTAGAGTGGTGATACACCACACATGCAAGTCCTCCTACGCTCTGTACAAGGCCCTCAAGGGGGAGGCGGGGGTGAGCTTCGAGATGGCCACGACGCCATACTTCCCCTACCTGAGGCAGTATGTCCTGAGCGTCCCAGCCGTTTTTAAAGACGGAGCGCTAGTGCTTTTAGACCCGGTGGAGCCTGGAGACGTCCTGGCGCTTAGAGATGGGAGGACTGAGAAGGAGCTGGATGTGGATGAGGCTGTGGAGAACGCGGTTAGGGCCGTAATGGCCAGCCAAGCCATGTTGTCGGCCGTCATGTTGTACAAGTCGCTTAGGCCGGTGCTAGACCCCGAAATAGTCGCCGTCATCTCGAGGGCGAGGTTCCACAAGCAGGAGCAAAAAGTTGAGCAAATCGCCAAGGCGCTTGCCGAGAGGGAGGCCGAAATCCTGGAAGAGCACTGGGAGCACCTCGTGAAGCTCCTCGCATTCGGCCTCGTCAGAGAGATGTACTGGCTAGGCATAGACGTGGAGGAGGTGGAGAAGAGCCACGTGAAGATGTGGTTGCTGGCAAAGGCCACCGTGGGGCGGCTGGGCCTCCCCCACCCCGTCCCCAAAGTGCCAGAGGAGGTCGCCGACGCCGTATATGCAGTTCTCAAAGAGTCGGGGAGGAGGTATCTAGACAAAGTCATCGAGGAGCAGCAGATAATCCAGAGCGACGCAGAATTCATCTCCCTCGCGAAATAAGACAGGACTAATAAGAACTTCCACAGATCTCCCCCCCGCCTATTTTACCTACAGCAAATATATCTCAAAAATGAGGATTGTACGATGTCAGTTAACAAGCTCGACGGCCGTGTGGAGCCTTTCTCCATGGAGAAGCTCAAAATCTCTATAGCCAAGGCGGGGGCCGACGTGGGGGTTGATACAAACGGCGACGTATCCCTGGAGGTGAAGAAAGAAGTTGTGTGGAGCTGGGAGCTGGCCGACATGGTGCAACTAGAGCTCTTAAAACGCGCCATTGACCGTCCGGAGCTGGCGTTAGTAGCGCAATCCCACCTCCTGGGGAGGGTTTACAAGGAGGCCTTCGGCAAGGACTTCCTCAAGACAAAGGTGGGGTACGGCGAAAGGGCAGCGGCCCGGTTCAAGTCGCTGGTAGACGCCGGCTTGTTGAAGAGGGAGGCGCTGGAGTTCCTCTCCAAGTTTGAGCCTAGGCCTGAGTTCGACCGCTCTCTCAGCTACAACGCCCTTAGGCTCTTCACCAACGGTAACTACGCCCTTAGAGACCAGAACTTCAGGCTGGCGGAGACGCCGTCTATGGCGGCTTGGCGCGTTGCTACGGCCGTGGCCAGGGAGCTGGAGAGGGCTAGGCTGTACTACGACTACATCACCAAGCTGAAGATAGTGCCGGCCTCGCCCTTCTGGTTCAACGCCTGGACGAAGAAGGAGATGTTCGCCTCCTGCTTCACGCTGGAGGTGGAGGACTGCCTCTCCTCCATCACCCACCCCGGGAGATACTGCATATACGACGCCCTCGCCTACTCAGGAATAATCCAACAGCTGGGAGGCGGCGTCGGCTACGACTTCTCGCTGTTGCGCCCAGAGGGAGACGTAGTGAGGGGCTCAGTCGGCGTCGCCTCTGGCCCCATAAGCTTCATGCGGCTGTTCGACACGAACGTTGACGTAATTAAGCAAGGCGGTAAGAGGAGGGGCGCCCAGATGGGAACCCTCCACGTGTGGCACCCCGACATCCGCAAGTTCATCAAGGCTAAGACCGGCGAGCTTAAAGACGCCCACCTCCAGAACTTCAACATATCGGTATTCGCAGACGACACCTTTATGGAAAAGGCGCTAGGAATAGACCAGAACCCCAAGTACAAGCTGATAAACCCGAGAGCGTTTGTCGAAAAAACGGGGACCAAACCAGTTGAGTATGTAGACGAGAGGGAAGTCGCCATCCCCGAGGAGGCGGTTTGGGGCGAGATAAATGCCAAGGAGCTGTTCAAGGAGATCGCCCACGGTGCCTGGGACTCTGGCGATCCCGGAATGATATTTAAGTCAAACCTAAACGCCTCTAACCCGCTCCTAGGCGTTGAGATTGAAGTCGCTGGATACAAATTTAGATACGTCTGGAGGTCTGTAAACCCATGCGTCACTGGCGACACCAGGGTGTTGACTAGGGATGGCTATCTGAAGATATCTGAGGTGTACAAGAGGGCAAAGGAGAGGGGTGAGTTGTTCTTGATTTCAGAAGGCGTTGAGAAAGACGGCGATCCCAAGGGATACGCCGTACACGTCGTGGTGCCCTTGCTACAAGTAAAGACAGACGGCAGAACCGAACAGGTGGCCCAGCTGGTGAAGTCGGGAGTTCTTAAGGTGGGCACAAAGGATGTCTACTTGGTGGCCACTAAGGAGGGCTTCGAGATAAAGGCTACGGGCGACCACAAGCTCCTCGTGGTGAACTCTCTAGGGGAATATGAGTGGAGGCGTGTAGACGAGCTGAGGCCAGGCGACAAGCTAGTTGTGTCGATGGTGGATATCAGCAGAGCGGATATAGGCGAGGACACAATGCCGGCCAGCGTCGCATATCTCCTGGGCAGAGTTGTGGGAGACGGCTCTATCATTGTGGACAAACACAACAGGCCGCATATATACGTGTACTTTAGCAAAGAGGAGTTAGAGGAGGCGTTGGCTCTAATTGATATGCTGAAAGCGGAGTTTGGATCCGACATTTCCTATACGCTGAGCGAAAAGCGTACTGAAATCGCGCTGGAGATCTCAGGAACGGTAGCCCGCGCGATCACCTCTATGGTTCCGGAGCTGATTCACTTGAAGAGAGACAAGCTGGTTCCCGAGGTAATATTCGAAAGCAAGCCGGGGATTATCAGATGGTTCCTCCGCGGCCTCTTCGACGCCGATGGCACAATTGACAGAGACTATGCAATAAGGCTCACCTCAACGTCGAAGAGACTGCTCCGGGAAGTGCAACAGCTCCTCCTCCTGTTCGGCATATACTCCGTCATTTACAAGCGGAGGAGAAAGGGCGGGGTGTTCAAGTACGTAACAAAGTCCGGCGAAGAGAGGGTGTACAAGAGCTCTGAAGTGTACTACGAGCTGGTAATCAAGAACGAGTCTAGGTGCAGGTTTATGGAGAAGATAGGCCTCTCGCCGCGCAAATCCGCTAAGATCAGCTTGAAGAAGTGCAAGAGGGAGAAGCCTTTTGCCACCGTGGCTAGTGTCGAGTACATCGGCAAAGAGGTGGTGTACGACTTCGGCGTTCCTGACTACCACAGGTACATCGCTGAGGGAATTGTAAGCCACAATTGCGCTGAGACTGTGCAAAATCCATTTGAGGTATGTAACCTTACGCACATTAACTTAGTAAAGTTCGTTAAGGACAACTGTGGCGGCGGATCGTTTGAGGAGAAGCTGGGGTGTATAGACTGGGATGGTTTAGCCCAGGCGGCTAGGGTTGGGACCAGGTTCTTAGACGATGCCATTGACAGGAGCAAGACGGGGATAGAAGTCATTGACGAGATGAACGCAGCGACGCGCAAGAACGGCCTCGGCATCATGGGCTTTGCCGAGTTGTTGATAAAGCTAGGTGTGCCCTACGCCTCTTGGGAGGCGGTGGAGCTGATAAACCGCATCATGGGCTGGATATATGTAAACGCCCTGGACGAATCCGCCGAGCTGGCCAGGGAGAAAGGGCCGTTCAAGTTCTTCCACAAGTCCATATACGCCAGGGGCGAGATACCTGTCCTCAAGTTCCAAGACCACGTCTGGTCGCGCTGGGAGAGGATCAAGCGGGTGTATCCGCGCGAGTTGCAGGAGGCCGGGGACAAGCTGAGGGACATCACCATGAGGACGAGGCAGTGGCTGGGGCCCTATCTCGACAAGCTTTCTGAGAAGGTGAGGGGCGGGGTTAGGAACTCGGTGGTGCTCTCCATTGCCCCGACTGGCCGCACCAGCATACTGGCGGGCACCACCAGCGGGGTTGAGCCCGTATTCGCCTTGGCCTTTCTACGCAACGTCACTGTGGGGACGCTTGTGGAGTACTACGAGCCGGGGATCGAGTTGTTGAAGTCGCGCGGGTTGTGGACGCCGCAGGTGAGGAAGGTGGTGGAGGAGACGGGCATGCTGAGAGACGCCCCGGTGCCGGAGGACGTGAAGCACTTGCTGGCCACGGCGATGGAGATCGGCTGGCTATGGCACGTGTTGATGCAGGCAAGCGCCCAGCAGTGGGTAGACCAAGGCATCTCCAAGACGATAAACATGCCGGCCAACGCCCCGGAGGAGGACGTATACTGGGCCTTCGCCTTCGCGTGGGCGGTCGGCGTGAAGGGCATAACTGTGTACCGCGACAAGTCAAAATCTGTCCAGGTGATATACACCGGCTTGAAGCAGGAGATAAAGAAGAAGCTGGCCGATACAAAGATCGTCGTGAAGCCCCTCGCCCTAGGAGCCTCCATAGACGAGGCGGCTAACGAGGCCAAGCTCAAGGCGCTGGAGGAGGGAAAAGACCCCTACTGCAAAACTGGCGATTGCGGATAGCTACTGGTCTTTTATACTGCATCTTCTCCCAAAAACATGATTGACCTCATAGCCCGGTCTGTTAGGGTGGGTCTTGTTTTCGTTCTCTTCAGCGTTATTTACACTCTTTTTAACCTCTGGTGGGGAGGCGTATTGGACGTCTACCCGCTTCTTGTTGGCGTCTACGCGATGACGGTGGTATCCGTGGTGCCGTACGTCATTGTGAATATCGCCACAGCTGTGAGGAATAGAAACGACGGAAAGTGGATCGTAACTGCCGGTCTCTCCGTGACGCTGATGGCATCGCTTGTGGCCGCGTTGGCAAAATTAGCCAGCCTCAGGTCTGCCGTCACGCCGTTTACGCTGTCTCAGCTACGCTATGACAGTAGTCTCGCGCTGTCGCTTGCGCTCTTGGGTTTGGCCACGTTGGTATACCTAGGCGGCATAGGGCTTGAGGGGAAGAGGTTGGCCAAGGCTATGTACCTCAGCATTGTGGGCGACGACGAGGACGGCGACGAGGAGGTTACGACGATCTGATAGCATATAAATTAGGGATTCTGTAAATACGTGGAAGCGGTTCTGCTGATTAGAGAATTTGAGAAAGAGCCGGTATACGAGCTGGTAGAGGTCTTGCGGTTTGAGAGAGGCCGCCGCTATATATATAGGCTGGTGTCGAGCGATCGCGAGTACTTCATACATGTACTGGCTTTTGTAGACGGCACCTATGTAGAGTTTTGGCACCCAGGCTATGCGGTGCCGTTGCTGGTATTCCGCGTGTTCAAGGATGAGGAGCTTGCCAGGGTTTTGACACTTTTGAGGTCGCTTGTTGGCAGGTAAAAGTTTTATAGATAGGGTAGGCTACGTGACAATGTCGTATAGCGTATTAGAGGCGCTCAGAAACAACCCAGACGCGGTGAGGAAGGTCTTAGTTGCCAGGAGGATGGATCCGTCTCTCGTCGAAAAATTCCTCGGACTAGACGAGCGCTGGAGGCAGTTGAAAAAGGAGGTGGACGAGCTGAGGCACGAGTATAACAAGCTCTCAAGGGAAGGGGCCAGGGCGCCGCCGGAGAGGCGCAGGGAATTGGTAGAAAGGGCAAAGGAACTCGCGGCGAGGTTGGAGAAGGTGGAGAAAGAGTTGGAAGATGTGGAGAAGGCCAGGGAGGAGGTTTTGTGGAGTTTCCCCAATCTCATACACGAATCTGTGCCCACATGTCCTGAGGGGGTTGACTCCGTCCCAGTTAGATATTGGGGAGTGGTAAAGGTGGCAAATAACGCGGCTGAACTGCCACGGGGGGTTGACTACGTAGTGGTGGAGAGATCCCCCGTGGGGCACGCCGACATGGCGGAGGTGGTGTTGAAAATGGCGGATACGCTAAAGGCCGGGGAGGTGGCGGGGAGCCGCTTCTACTACTTATTCGACGATCTGGTGTGGCTGGACTTCGCCCTGGCAATGTACGCCATGGACTATCTCACGCAGAGGGGGTTTAGGCCGGTGATACCGCCTTACATGTTGAAATTCGACGTGATACGCCGGGTGCTCGACTTCGACACCTTTAAAGACGCCATATATAAGATAGACGGGGAAGACCTATATCTGATAGCCACGGCGGAGCACGGGATCGCGGCGTATCTCTACAAGCGCGAACTCGTCGAGGAGGAGTTGCCACAGCTCTACGTTGGCTGGTCCCCGTGTTTTAGGAAAGAGGCGGGGGCAGGCAATAGGGATCTAAAAGGCATTTTCAGGGTGCACATCTTCCACAAGGTTGAGCAGTTCGTCTTCTCCCTCCCCGAGGAGTCGTGGAAGTGGCACGAGGAGATTACAAAGAACACCGAGGAGCTGATAAGGGGCCTGGGCCTCCCCTACAGGGTAGTGAACATCTGCGCCCACGACCTCGGCGCCCCCGCGGCGAAGAAATACGACATAGAGGTGTGGTACCCCGCCCAGGGGATGTACAGGGAGCTGGCCAGTTGTTCCAACGTGACGGATTGGCAGTCCTACCGGCTTGGGATAAGGGTGACCAGGAAGGGGATGAAGCGGGAGTTCGTCCACACCCTCAACTGCACCGGCCTCGCAACCACCCGCACAATCACCGCCATACTGGAGAACTTCCAGCGGGAGGATGGCGCTGTGGAGATACCCAAGGCGCTTAGACCCTACCTAGAGCCCATAAAGGCGGCTCCTAAAGACTCAATACTTCCAAGAGGCGTTAAGCGATAGCATATTTTCATACCGCTCAGCGTTTAGATCCCTCTTCACACCTCAGCTAGCCTGGATTCGTCATCGCAGTCGTGTACCCACTTAAACGTATATAACTAATTGGGTTTAGGGCGTTGTGTCTGCAAAAGATATGGTGACCGACATAATTGCCCAGGCATTTGTGGATTTCATAAGGCGCGTCTGTGAATGTGAGAATTTGTGGAAGGCACACGCTAAAGATCTAGAGTTGGCCAAAGTCGGCGACGAGGTCACTAAGGCCATATCAGAAGGGGTAGAGGGTGAATATGGCCCCGTGACTGTGAAAGTCCGCAAGAAGCTCCTCGGCAGGAGGGAGGTAAGGGTGTGGCTCTACGGCAACGAAATAGATGTAGATGCCTTGCTGGCCGAAATTTCCAAGGCTAGGTCTAGAGCGGCGTGGCTTCTAAACGACTGTTCCGAAAACGCGCTTCTCGAAACACTATACAAATACGAGGATAGGTACCTGATTGAGGTGGCTCAGAGAAATTTAGACAAGGTCAAAAATATCTGCGCCGGCGAGTTGCCTCGGATAGAGTTCGGCGAGGCGCCTGCCCACGTGGTGGAGGGCGTAGTGAAGGGTGTGAGGATCTACCTCTCGGGGCATGGCACTAGTGCTTAAAATTTCGGGCAGGGTCTTCGACAACGAGGAGCTGGTGTTGAAATACGCCGAGATCCTTAACAAGTTGCCCGGAAGAATCGCGGTTGTGGCAGGCGGGGGGGAGGTGGCGAGGAGATACATTGCAGTGGCGAGGAAGGGAGGAGCTTCCAACACTTTTCAAGACCTCCTAGGCATATATGCAAGTAGGCTAAACGCCCTCCTCCTTATTTCGCTTTTAAAAGACGCCTACGCAAAGGTGCCCAGGAATATGGAGGAGTTCTTGGAGGCGTGGGGCCGAAGCCGCATCGTCGTAACCGGCGGTTTCCAGCCTGGGCAGTCCACCGCCACAGTGGCGGCGCTAGTAGCGGAAGCGGTTAGGGCAGCGGCGTTGTTAAATGCCGCGAACATAGATGCGGTGTACAGCGACGACCCGAGGAAAAACCCAAACGCAACGAGACTGTCGGAGTTGAAATACGACGAGTTTGAGAGGATTCTACGCTCCTCAAACCTGCCAGGTGGCTACGAGCTGATTGACACCTGGGCCGTCTCAATACTGAAGCGTAGTTGCATAACGACCTACATATTCGACGGGAGGACGCCGGAGGCTATTGAGGCAGTGGTGCGGGGGGAGAATCCAGGCTCGAAAATTACCTGCTAAAGGCGGTGTGTGAACCCCGCGGCAGGGGGCCCTCTCACCGGGGCCCTCTGGGCCGCTCTGAGCCCCCCACCCAAACAGCACATATGCATAGATTTAAATGCCTTTTTCTTCGGCATTTATGCACTGCATATTCTGTAGCATAGTCAAGGGGGAGGCTCCCGCTTGGAAGGTATACGAGGACGACGAGTTTGTCGTAATACTGGACAAGTACCCGGCGTCTTACGGCCACCTCCTCGTAGTGTCTAAAAAACACTTCACAAACGTCCTCGACGCGCCTGTAGAGCTTGTAGCTAAGGGATTTGAAATAGCGACGCGGCTTGCCAAGGCGTGGGCTAAGCTCGGCGCTGGCGGGGTTAACATTGTCACCAACGCAGGACGCGAGGCAGGCCAGATGGTATTCCACATGCATATACACGTAATACCTAGGTGGGGCGGCGAGTTGCGGTGGCACGGCAAGGAGGAGTTGAGGGATGAAGTGGCTAGAGAGGTTGTGGAGAGGCTGAGGCCCATAATACCGGAATATTTCAGTAAATAGTTATTAGCCGGGGCGCTGGATGCGTCGGTGAGACTCACAGAGACAGAGAGGAGAGTTGCTGAGCTGTACTCAAGGGGGATGAAGCCGAGGCAGATAGCCGAGGCCTTGGGAATCTCTGTAAATACCGTGTACAAAGCGCTTTCCAAAGCCCGTAAAGCGGCAGAAGTAGTCGAGATCCAGCAGCTTCCTGAGCTCGCACAGCACTACTACGTCTTCAATACAAAGGTGCACACCTATCCGGTGTCGCAGTACTCCGCCTCTGCAATAGTGGTATCTAAGGCTGTTGTGGTCTACGACGTAGCTGATGCCATCTTAAAAAAGCTAGACGAGATTTTATCAATTCTAAAGAACTCTGGGCAATCCCGCCATGTTGAGAAGAGGGCGCCTAGTATAGAGGTGCCCAACAATGGGCACGACGGAGATGGCCATTTGCCGGAGGCGTTTAGGAAGAATATGTGGATATCCCTACTACGTAGCAAGAGGGCTATCTAGCGACGATCTTTAAAACAAGGCCGTGCGTCACCTGCTCATCTGAGGCGAGCCTGCGCCCGCTTCTGGCGTCTATCGCCGTTACGAACCTCTCGCCTAGGTCTGTGTGTATTGCATATGCCACGTCTCTCGCCGTGTAGGTCTTAGGAACCAACAGGAGATCCGGTAGCACGTTCCCCTGTTTGTCGCTCATGCGCCTTTCATCCTCTACTGGGTACACGGCGACGTACTGGAGCGCGTCGAAAACAGCGGCGTTAAGCGCCCTCGTCACTCCTGTGCTACCCCACTTCTTTAACAAGTCGGCGATTTTCTCGAGGACGGCCTTCTGCTGGGGCGTAGCCTCTCCCACCAGCTCGAATGTTCCATCTCCTGGTTTGTATTTCACCAGGCCCTTGGCGGCCGCCCTGCGTAGGGCGAGCTCTGCCTCTGCCGAGGTGGGTATGATTAGCTTGTGTGAATACGTCTCCTTAAGTCTCTTATACCCCTCCTCTCCTTCCGGGAGGTCTATCTTGTTAGCGGCGATTACAATGGGCTTGCTGAGCGATCTGGCAGTGCTGGAGAACTTGTAGAAGTCCTCCTCGCCCCACTTGCTAGGCGGTTTTTTCAACAAGTCGGAGCTCTCTAAGGCCTTCTCGACTTGGACACGCCCAATCCCCAGTCCGGCCAACCGCTCCGAAAGCACCTCCACAATGTCTTTTTTGCTGAACTCTACAAACCTCACAACCTTATCCCAGTCTTTGCGTATGATAGAGGCTAACCAGAGGTCCACCTCCCGCTCTAGGAACTCCACGTCTTTTACGGGGTCGTGGGTGCCGGGCTTGACGAGCCTCCCCTCCTCGTCTGTTGAGCCCGACGCGTCTACTACGTGTATCAAGACGGGGGCCCTCCTGAGGTGGTCGAGGAACTGGTTGCCCAGCCCTCTGCCCTGCCACGCGCCTGGGACCAGCCCGGCGACGTCTATAAGCTCCACGGGGGCGTAGCACACACCCTCGACTACGGAGTAGCTCCTGGGGTTGCACCTAATGCTTCCGCAGGGGCAGTCGTCTATTCTCACGTAGCCGATGCCTATATTAGGGTCTATTGTCGTGAAGGGCATGGGGGATATCTTTACGTCCTTAAGAGTGGCGGCGGCGAAGAAGGTGGACTTCCCCGCGTTAGGCTTCCCTACAATACCTATCTGTACCCTGCTGAGCGTAACCACGTCTATAAGACTAGGGTCCTATTAATGCGTAACATCGCAATAGCGCTGGTGGTTTTGGCCCTTCTCGTGCTGAGCCCCCCACTGGGCTTATTAGCCCTTGTCGTTGTGCTGGCCAGGAGATTTCTCATGCTGTACGCACGCCTCTGGCTGAGGCTGGCCAGATGCGAACTCTTAACCCCCGCTATCGCCGCGGCAGGCGTTTCGGCTACGGCAGCATCGCCTTACGTAGGCGCCGCGAAGCTCGTATTGCTTGTACTTGGACTCTCGGCGCTTTACCTTGCCCCAATTGCCCCTAGAGCGTCCAGGCTTGTTGCGACACTTGCAGCTGGGCTCGCGGTGGAGGCGCCTTTTAAGCCCGCGGTTGTGCTCGCCGCCTTGTTCTTAGGCTACTATCTATACAAGTATGAGGCCTGTGGCTATATATGTGTAAAGGCTCCGACAATGCCCCAGGGCGACTTGGCCTTCTCGCCTAAACTCGGTGTGGTGTGCGCCTTTGAAAAAGGCGGCGTAGACATGGCGCAGCTTTGGCTCAGGCTTAGGGACAGCTATGCCATATGTTCCTACGCGGCGTGTCTGCCCGTTAGTGAAGAGACCTTCAAGAGGGGGGTCAGCACGGTGGAGAACTACGTACCAGAGCCCGAGCCCCCCGTCTTTAAAGGGGTGATAAACGTGGTGGCAACTCCCGATACGGCGCTGAGGCTCTTGAGTAGGCATTTCCCCGTGCTCGTCGTAATCGCGGAAGGCGTGGAGGCCAGGTCTGCGCGCCTCGTTTCAGCGTCTAAAATCGAGCCGGTGGCGCTGGCGGAGATATACGGGGCGGTCTACGGCCTCTCCCCAGAGCAGAAGATCCAGCTACGAGACTTGTTGGAGAAGGGGGAGGCGATGAGGTGGTCTACACGCCACGCCTGGCTAAGACCTCTTGTGGAGGTGTGGGAGGGGGGAGAGGAGCCCACCGGCGCGGTGAAGAGCAGAGCCGCTGGTAAGGCCGGTGTTCTAGACTCGTTGTTATATGCCTACGTAACCAAGGCGCCGGTGTTGACGGACAGAAAAGACGTAGCCAAATTGGCAGGCGAGATGGGGTTGACTGTGTTTTTACTCTCCGGCGAGGCTACGGGGAATTTCCTAATTACGGGACCAGCCGTGGTGAAGCTACCTGAGGGCTCTTTGGAAGTGGGGCCCGGAGGCTATCTGCTACACGTCGGGGGGCTTATCTACGGCGGCCTCATATAATTTTAAAAGCTAAAACCTTTTTCATTATGTGTCTCAGTCTCAGATTACTAGAAAGGAGGTTGAAAAGCTTGTCGAAAAGCCAGTCCCCCAGTACGTGAGGGATGTGGTTGAGCACCCACCTTTTAGGGTAACGCCTAATACAACACTAGAGACTCTTGCCGCCTATCTGAGAAAATTCCCAGTGGACGTAGTACCCGTGTTCAGGTCGGTGTTTTCGGAAGAGGTGGCAGGGGTTGTGTACCCGCACACAGCTTTGCTTCTCAAAAGCAAGAAATCAGACGACAAGGTGGGCGAGTTTGTTAACCCGCCGATTTTTGTAAAGGAGAGCTGGAAAATAGAAAACGTGCTCGAAATCCTCACGAGCGAAGCTAAGTGGGGGGCGGTGGTCGTGGACGAGGAGGGGAAATACGTGGGGGTGGTAACTCTTAGAGGTCTGCTCTCCGCGCTGTTGCTTAGGGAGCCTAAGGCGAAATCCGTCGCCGCCGTCTACACCCCCGCCGAGGAGAAGAAATCTCGGGCAGGTTTTGTCAAGGCAATAGAAAAGGTGTCGAGGATTTTCAAAAAACTGACCGGAGGCGAGGTAGATGGGTACGTCGTTTTGAACAGAGAGGGGGGAGTGGCGGGTATCCTTACTGTGTGGGATTTGGTGAAGTCGCGGAGGTGGTACAAGGGCGCCGGGGCGCCTAGAGCCATATTCGGCACGCGTGTGACAAGAGGCGAGAGCAAAAGCTCCGGCGTCGCGAGGGTATGGAGGCTTATGTTCAGAGGCGCGGCGGTGGCGACGCCGGATACGCCGATAGAGGAGGTGGCAAGGTTTATGGCGACTACTGGTCTATACATAGCTCCTGTTGTAAACAGAGAAGGCAAAGCCATCGGCGTAGTGACCGCGTGGGATGTTATACATGCCTACCTATACGGGCCTAAGGAGGGTAGAGAAGATGTGGAAGTAAAGAGGGTAGCGGAGGTGCAAGTGGCTAAGCCCCACGTTGAGGAGGCTATTAGGCTACGGCCTTCTAAACACGTTACTGGGCTTAGAGCCCGCGACGTCATGCTCACAGACGTGCCTGTAGTAAATCTAAGAGATCCGCTATCCAGAATACGTAAAGTGTTCCTCCGCACTGGGGCCTCCATATTAGCCGTTGTAGACGACGAGGGCAAAGTTACGGGTTTTATCACTAGGAGGGACTTCTTGACTTATATCGCAGAGAAGTCGCTGGGATACTGGAAGAGACAGAGGGGCAAAATGCTTATTCTGAAAGAGCAGGTAATGCCAGGGGAGAGGGCCAAGTTGCTTGTAGAGGAGGGTACTGCAGGAGACGTAATGAAGACAGAATACCCGACGGCGCCTCCAGACGCCACGGTAGAGGAGATAGCGTACAAGATGCTAGCGGCGGGGACGGACTACGTGGTTATTGTAGATGAGAAAGGTACTTCCGTGGGCGTCGTGACGAAAAACGAGTTACTTAAGGCGTTTAAGGAGCGGGGCCGCGACGTAAAAGTCGGCGAGTTGATGGCCCCGGCGGAGGTGGCCACCGCCGACCTCTTCCACAGCCTACACTCAGTAATACGCAAAATAAACGCCTACGAGCTAGACGGCGTTGTCGTAAAGGAAGGCGCCGAGGTTAAGGGAGTCATGACCGTGGACGACTTGACTCTGAGGCCTGTGGAGGAGAGCCTTAGAGGGGAGAAGCTGGTGTTTTTCACAAAGACAGGTGTAAGGAGGGCGGTGAGGACGGGTCTTAGCAGATTGAGATATTCCAAAATCGGGATAATTACCGCAATTGACGTCATGAGGCCGGTTGACCACGCTGTGAGCGCCGACGCAAACGCCAAGGAGGTGATAGACAAGTTGTTCGAACAAGGCGTCCTGCCTGTATACAACGAAAAAGGCGAGTTGGTAGGTGTGTTGAACAAAATGGACGTGGTGAAGGAGCTGGCTAGGGTCTACGTGACGTACGCCATGCCCGAAAAAGTTAAGGAGGCAGGGAAGGCGGAGGCTCGGGCGAGGTAAGGGGATTTTTCAAAGTTTTTATATTCACATAGTAGATAGGGGCATGTCGGAGGTTATTCTTAAAGTAGCTGAGGCTAAGTCCCGCGACGTCGGCCGTAGCATTGTTAGAATACCTGTCAGAGTTATGAAAAGGCTTGGTATAGAACCTGGCGACTACGTGGAGATTAGTGGGAGGAAGACGGCGTATGCCCAAGTGTGGCCAGCGTATCCAGAAGACGAGGATAAGGAGATTATTAGGATGGATGGTATAATAAGGCAAAACGCCGGCGTTGGTATAGGCGACACGGTTAAGGTGAAGAAGGCGGTTCTGAAGCCGGCGCAGAGAGTGGTGCTCGCCCCCACCGAGCCCGTCAGGGTCGACCCGGAGTACGTCAAGAAGCAGATTCTGCTAGGCAAGCCGGTGGCAAGGGGCCAGGCGGTGGACGTCCCCTTCTACGGCGGCGCCATCCGCTTCGTGGTGGTCCAGGTACAGCCAGGTCCCGCCGCCTACGTCTCCATCGACACCGAGGTCACAGTGAGGGAAGAGCCAGTCAAGGAGGCCGAGCTGACGATCCCCAGAATCACTTGGGAGGATATTGGTGATTTGGAGG